>Ga0247609_10000100_pt1 | contig 117949 bp, 178 predicted proteins | sample 172DNAGHGlowgp2_FD_193487 | JGI IMG/M metagenome (GOLD analysis project Ga0247609, IMG submission 193487) | Sheep rumen microbial communities from Palmerston North, Manawatu-Wanganui, New Zealand - 1728 DNA GHGlow gp2 | ecosystem: Host-associated > Mammals > Digestive system > Stomach > Rumen...
CGAGGTGTTATATGTCCACTACCCTGACCAAGTGGGTATGTGCAAGCAAAAACAGTTGCAACTATTTTATCAACATACGTCACATCTTGATACATCTCTCTATGCATTCTGAATGAGACTGATACATCCCTAGGTCCACTATTTTGGTATATCTGGAAAGGTTCTGATCTTCCTATAGGATTCTGTGTACTATAGTTAGCCTGTCTTGAATCATTAAATGTTTCAGGGTAACTTGGGAATCCTATAGTTCCAATTCCATCAACTTCAAGTGTACATTTTCCATCACTGTTAAAACCTATTGTGTTCGTAATTCCTTCTGAATTAGGAACAGAACCCCACAAAACTGAAACAGGATAACTTGTAATTGCGTTGTCAGTTACAGGAACAATAGGGACTCTAATTACCTTCGGCAGTCCAACAACTTTTGACAGTGTATCCGGAATTGGAGGATATAAGTTATTTATTTTTAATATCTCCTGTCTTGATACATGGAATTTGATAGCTAGTAAGCTGAAAGTATCTACATCTGTCCATGCATAATTCTCATAGTCCGTATATGGCATTACTATCAACTCCATAATCTAATAATGCGAATTTTTCTGTGAATATATCAAAATATCCGGTTACAAAAATCGGAAGTGAGTTGCTGTAATTTACACGCTGTCTCTGATAATTTGTCAGAACTGCTGTGAGGTCTTTACGTTCATCCTCATTATTCCATACGCCGCGCTCATGTCTGGTAAGATCAAAATCACGTAAAAACAACTTCTGTACATAATATATTTCATCTCTACTAGAATTAGGGCTTATTGTCCGACCTAAAAGATATGAAAGAACAAGATCATCAATCTCACATATTCCTTTGTCAATTCCCCAAGATGCCATGTAACTAATATCATCCTTATATGTTATATCAGTTCCGTCATATTCAAAAAACAGTGGAGTATCTTTATAGTTGAACATGTCAACTTCACCGTTTATCAACTTAGGTCTGTATGCATAAGTCGGTGAATCTGTAGAGCCAATATTAACCGCTTCCGGGACGCTGTACGTATTGTACAGTTTCATGTAATCATCTGTAAGTTTATTATTGCTTATATCGTCAAAGCATCTAAGTTTTCCTCCGTGATTATTACATAAGAAATAATTCTTAATTGAAATAATATCTGTCAACTTCTTTGTCGGAATATCTGCCTGTTTTTGATCAATAATAGGGTACATATAGTCTAAATATTTTGCAATATAGTGAGCCATGCCATAATCAATATTCTGTGAAACATAGTATTCACCATTTAGTTTAATTTTCCGGTTGTAATCTTCCTTTAAGTAGTTTTGTAAATAGGACATTACAATTGATTTCTGATTAAACACAATACTCACTATATTGCACCCCTTATCTTGTTGTAGTTAGTTGCTGTATATTAGTATTCATATTTAGTAGATTTTGATTCTTCACTCCACCAAAAGATGACAATCCTGCAAATCCAATAAGTTTTGTGATATGCTCTAGGTATCCCGCTATCTTATTCAAGGTTTCGGATAGTGTAGATGTTTGGCTTCCAACAGCCGCTTCAAACTTATCGGTGTTTATGTCAATTTTTCCTAGTTGTTGTGTATCGAAAACTGTAGCACTATTGTCAACTGTAGAACTATTTGTTATAAATGATGACATTAGTTCTGTTAGCGTTCGATCATATGTTGTAATTCTGTCGTTATCTGCACCACTAATAGCTTTTGAAATTTCATCATTATAGGCATCTAATATCTTATTCACATCAATGTTGTTATATGCAATTGCACTATAGTCCGGAATAAGATCAGTCGTGTCTAAAGCAGAATCAACTCTACTCATAAAGTTATTCACAACTTCAGTTGTATCAAGTGCAGAATCTAATTTTGTTTCGTATTGTTTCTCAACATAATCTTTATCAAATACATTTGTAATAACATCATTATATTTCTGCATGAACTCTTGTTTATTCAAATCAGGAATTGGCGTTACTGTATCTGTGTGGTATTTCTTAGCTTTTATATCATCAAGTGAGGATTCAATAGCACTAAAGTCATAAGCGTTTTCTACAAAAACAGAATATGTAATACTATCATCAGCACCAAAACCTGCGCCAACGTCATATGAAAAATCACTATTGACACTGTATGTCGTTTGATTATTTTGTGTCACATCAGAATTTCTATCAATTCCATCTAGCTTATCAAGCATATCCAATTTGTCAAATTTATCGAAATATCTTGTAATGTTTTCAGATGCACTAATCGTGTCAGCGGACATTTTGTTGAATTCTTCTGCTTCTTCCTTTGTTAGAACTCTTTCTCCCTCATGAAGTAGCGCCGGAAATTCGTCATACGGGACATAGGATAGACCGGATTCATATTTTCCAACTATCTGATATGTTTGGTTGTGTGACAATACCGGAAGTCCATTACTGTCAACCGCTATTACACCATCTTTTCTTTGAACTCCTAAAGAAAATCCTGAATCATTCGGATGATATTTATTTATATAGGCAAATTCAAGATCATCCATACTTGCAGACGGATTACTATCAACTACTGCCTTCCACATCTTTTGAAATTCGGCGTTTTCTGCATCATACTTTTTACGGTTTTCAATACCAGTATTAAGCATTTCAGAAATTTGTGAAAGTGATTCTTCTGTGATAGGATTTTTCTGTTTATAGCCGCGAGTTGTTATAAACTTATCCTCTGCCATTTGGTTTCCGTATTTTTTAATATATTCTTCAATGCCAACTTCTTCACCGGAAGCAATATAAGCATCTATAATATCTTGATATGTATCCCAACCAATAGCACTTGTAATGTTACCGCCGACAACTGAACCAGATTGCTCCAATTCTTTCATCTGCTTTGTCTGTCCTGTGTAAGCATCTTGATAAGATTCAAGTGCCTTGATCATTGATTCGTCAAGTTCTGCCTTTGCAACTGCTTTTTCTTTTGTTCCAACTTCTTCAACAGTAGGAGTTAGTATTCTTTTTTCAAATATGTCTTCTATTTGTTCATCAGTCATTCCTGAAAGTTCCTGTGCCGTTGCTTTACCCTGATCAACTAACTCTACCTTTTTTTGGGCAATACTTAAATTTTTATACTCATCAACCTGTGCTCGTACTGCATCTAATTCTTCAATAGATGCTTGTTTGAAGTTACTTGCCGCTGTGTATAATTCACTATATACTTCTTCATCTTGTGAAACTTTATCAGCTAGCATCTGACCAATACTACCAGATATTGCACCAACAGCACCGCCGACAGCACCACCTATCGGACCACCTGCGGCAGAACCGATAACAGTTCCCATTCCTGTGAAGAATTCAGTATCTAATACATTCAGTAATACATCTTCTGTTGAATCTGTATCTAGGTCTGATTGGTTGATACCGTCCGCAATAGCATGTATCATAATACCAGCACCGACTGAACCACCTGCAACTTTTCCAACTGTTCCGAGAGTAGTACCACTAGCACCAGTCATGAAATTACCAGTATTAGAACCTACTAAACTAGACATATTAGCATTTCCAGTAAACAAATCAGATGCAAAGTTTCCAACAAATGAACCTAGACCATTTGAAATAAATGTCCAAGAACTCTGAATACCGTCAGATATAATACTTACCCAACGCTTATATTCCTCATTGCCTTCATATCTCTCTTGTGCAGATTGTGCGGCTTCGTATACTAGATCATTATTCTCTGCCTGTTTGTTCAAAGCACTCGTCATAGACTTGAAGTCTCCGCTTTGAACGCCTTTCTTCATTTCCGCATAGATTTCATCAAGTCTATCTTGTGAGAAATCTAATTCCTGTCTATTGGTGTCTTGTATCCTGTTTATACCTCTTAAAGCATCCTGCACACTCATGCTTAAACCGTAAGTATCAAGAACGTGTGCAAGATATTCAGGATTTGCACTATACTCTGTAAGAACACGTTGAAGTTCCTGAGTAATTAGTGTCATAGCCTGTCCAGTATTTTTAGAGATTGTTTCAGCATTTAATCCATAGTCATCCGCTATGATGTTAAGCATCTTGTCAAATGTAGAACCCTCTCCAAGTTTACCTTCCATCATCTCATTGACGATTCCTGCAACAACATTCGGATCAATACCTGCAACTTGCATTTCATATCCTGCACCAAGTGATTGTTCTACTAGATTATCACTAATAGCTTCTGCAAATGTTCCACCACCCGCAGTAAATGCATTCATTGCGGTATTCATTAGAGTATTAGCACCGCCGTGAACGGTTGCAACATCATATCCCTGATCTCTTGCAGTTGCTTCCATTGTGGCAATATTCATCATAAAATCAGATAACTCACTGAGTGTTTGATCTTGTGTCTTGCCTTGTGCAATGGAATTCTGATACATCTGCTGAATATATTTCAATGATTCTTCATTTGTTAAATCAAATGAAGAACCAAATGCTTTCAATTCTGCCTGTGACCACGCAAGCTGTTCAAGGAGTGACTGATCTACAATACCTGCGCTTGAAATGCCTACAATAGCTTCATTAAGGTCAACATCACTTATAACATTTTCATATCCGGCTAGTCTCACACGCTCTTCTAGCCGATTCTCCATTTCCTCAAAAGCACCTTGATCTAATTTAAGTCTAGTAGAAACTTCGTTTCTAGTGCCTTCCATAGAATCATATAGTCTGTCAAATGCTTCAAGGAATCTATCAAAATATTTATTTCTGATAGTCTCAAAAATGTTATTAAGTGATTTTGTTATAACATTTCCAACAACATTTCCAAGCGTCTTTCCGACATTCTGCTGAGAAAATGTCCTCATCAGCCCACGACCAATACGACCATTATTCCCATACGTTCTTAGTAGTGCTTGCTGTTCTGCAAGTGCTTGATCCTGTCTTTGCAGTTCTGCTAATTGAGCATTTGCGGCATCTAATTGTTCCTGAGTTGTATACTGCCCGTTTGTAATACCAGATTGAATAGATTGAATTTGTTGACTAATATTAATCATTTGCTGTTGAAGTAAAGTACCAAGATTACTAATCGCTCTTTCTTCATCTTCACCAGTTGTGCTAGTGGACATTATGTTTGGCAAACCTAAATCAGATAGCGCGGATGCCGCATGTTCCATATTGTCTTGAAAATCTCTATTGAACTGTATAAGTGTTCTGTTCTGATCACGGAAATCACGCTCTTGATTAGACAGTCTTTCATTCAGATCATCAAATCTTCTGTCAATATTAGTTAGATTGTTTAATTGCTCTAAGTTGTTTTGAAGTCCTTGTATTCTTGATTCTAGCGTATCGCGGTCAGACTGCTGTGTTGTAATAGATAGTTGATTCTGTAAATGCTCTATTTCAGTTGAAATATCTTGCATTTGCTGACCAATAGAAACATTTGAACCAGTTGCATTACGAACATCATCTGAAAGTCTCTGTATTGCTTCTGTAACAGCCGCCTGTTGTTGTATACGCATATCACGTTCTCTAGTAGCTTCAAGCATTTGATGCTCATTAAGCCGACCGGACTGTATTCTGCTATTTAAGTTTCGTATTGTTTCATCTAATGATTCAGAAAGTGACCTTGTTAAATCCTTAAAGTCTGTTTCAGCATTGTCACGGTTACGTCTACGTGAACTAGAACCATACTGCATCTGTGCGCGAGACTGCTGTGCATTCTGTGTTGTGGCTCTTCTAGCGTTTTCTGTAAGAAATCTCTTAATACCCGCCATTTCAGAACTAATGCTTTGAAGTGTATCATTTAGATTAGAGATTATCACTGACATTGATGCCTGTGTTGTATCCTGATTAGCTGTGTTTCTTCCAACAACGGGTACTCCGGGTTGTAGCCACGGAAGACTGTTTTGACTGTCATTATTAGATGCCATTTAGAAATCACCGCCCACTATGCTTAGTCTTATGCATCTCTCTTTGTTCCTTTAATTGCTGTAAATATTTCTTCTTATCTTCTTCCGCCTGTCTTAGTGTTGATAGTAGTATAACACGGTCATTTATTGGAAGATTCTCTATTTCAGATATGGAAACAGCACCTTTAGACAAACACGCAATAAACAACTCTTCTTTTAGAACTTGTTCATACCTATATGATGAGTATGGTTTTCCCTTAATCATCAAAGACGGGTCGAAAAAATTCTCTATCAGGTCTTAGAATCCAGAGTGCAAGACCGTTACACTTAATAGGATTCTCGCATAAAGTTGTTCCATATCTAACTACACCAAACGTCTTATTATCAATATGCTCTTTGTAATAGTGGAAATCTCTTGAAATTAGAGACTCAACATAATCTTTAACAAGAACATAGTCAATCTGTTCTCCATTCACATACTGAATTCTTCTATGCATTTCAAGTTCAAATGTAGGATCGCCAATCATGTTTGGATTCTTAGCAAGCATCTTATCGCGCTCATTTTCAATGTCAATACGATCTTTAACTCTTAGGATTCTGCAACCTAACGTGTCGCCGTTCTGTGGCAGAGGTCCTACATCATAAGGCTCTGTGAAATCTTCCGGAACTAGGTTATACACAAGCTGAGATAAATCAACTTTGTAAATAAATTTATGACCGCATTCCGGACAAACCGCTTCTGTTTTGTACATCGGACCGTAAGAAAGGATTCTAAGTTTAACACACACTGCGAAAAAATCAAAATCTGTAAGATTTTCACTATTAAACCTATATGTGCCATCCTGATTCTTATTGTCTACAATGCACTCATTTATAATCATACTCATAGTTTTGTAAAAAGATTGACCACTAAGACGGATTCTTTCCTCTTTTGTGGTCATCGCTCTAAGAGTTAGACTACCATCGAATGCGTCACCATACAGCTTAGTAGCCGCACTAGGCAGAATAATCTTTTCAGTAATTAAATTTGAACTCATACCATTTTCCTCCATTTAGTAATGATTCATAAAAACCGTATTATATAAAATAATGTTTACCAGAAACATAAAATTTATAAAGTAAGGTGGATACTTTCTGTACCCACCTTATTATAACATATTTAATTGAATTAGTCAAGCGGAATTGCAACATCGACATAGAATGTTACGGAAATCTGACGAATTTCGTTATTATCATTGTCGAAGTCACCCGGCTCAACATTACCGGGGAAGCATCCTCTAAGCTGTGTACGTCTTACGACAGTACCATCAGGAGAATACTCAAAGAGGTAGCCATCACGCTTGTATTGGCTTGCCCAACCGATAGTTTCATTTTTCGGATCATAAACTCTCTTATGCCAACCCATAAGGATTCTCTCTGTCTGAATACCGATAAAGTCATTAACAACGATTGTTACATCGCCGTATTCAGGCTTTCCGGCAAAGTTGATAGAGTTGTTTCCATAGCTGACAGTCAGCTTGCCAACGGATGTTGACGGATAGGAAACGCTCTTTACGGACAGCGTAAGAAGTTCAGACGCATTTGTAGGAAGTGCAATACCCTGATCAATAGTTGTAAGGTCGCCTAGATTCGGGAATTGTACCTCAAAGTTATTTGTTCTCTGTGGCTCCCAGTTGTTATCACCAATCATGTGATAAGCACCAAGACGTAGCGGTGCATTTGCCATACCTAGTCACTCCTTTCTTATTCTCCGGTAAACGTAACACCTGCGGCAGTGATGATGAAATCAATGTCGAAGAACTCTGCTGTTCTAGTCGGTGAAATAAATACCTTACCCGGACATCTAAGCTGATTAATGTCATCAGTTGTGACCGTAGATTCATCCATTACAATCTTATAGCCGTACAGACCTTCATTGTACTGCATGTATCTAAGGAATTCATCCATAGCGGCATAGAATTTCAGCCAAAGTTTTGAAGTGTTCGGCTCAAATGCAAGATTCAGACATACATCAAAAATCTTCTTCTTGACAACATTAGCAATAAGTCTAACATTCAGACTTTCAAGTGCAGAATGTGTATACATATCAATTGCTTGGAGAGTTGTGTACTGTCCAAAGATTACGTATCCATACTGCTTTAGTCTCATGATAGGATTAACTCTCATAATGTTATCATTCTGCCAAGCATTGAGTAGTGTAGAACCGATCTCAAATTCAGGCTTAACAACAACAGATGCGGTTGCTCTCTTAACACCTGCCGGAGGTGCCCACTTCTGCGCTTCCACATTATTAATCACATTGGAAAGGAATGTATACAGGAACACGTAAGAAGGGCTAACAAGAAGTTGATTATTCGTATAGTTAGGATCTCTAACATAGCACCACGGGAAGTGAATTGTTCCGTAAGATGTATTCAGCATACCAGAGTAATCAACAATCAGAGTGCGGTCATAAGTGTTTGGAACATCAAAGAGCGCGATGCAGTCTTTTCTAGTCTCGACAAGTGATCTCATCTCATCATGAATCGGATTAACTCTCTTGTATACGCTAATAGTACCATCACTGGAAACTTCAAGATATTCACTAACACCTGTAGAAGTAGAGCGCACCGGAACAAGATGACCGTTATCCAGTTTCGTAAACCACTCATCATAAACCAGACCGGAACTTGTAATGAAGTCAAAATCGAAAATATACGGATCATCGAAATTCTTATACACATTTGTTAATTGTGCATAAATTCCATTGATAATACCGGGATTAGGTCCAATAGACTGACCATCAATAGTCTGTTCAACACTACCGTAAACCTCTGAATTGTAGAGGTCAACATCTTTAATGTTAAACGTACCAGTTGCACTCTCACTGCTATTCTCAATATATCCCTTGAATCCTCTTTCTAGCTTCGCGTACAGCGGATCTGAGAATGCAAAATCCTTACCGCCTGTGAGAATAGAATCTGATCTGTATTGTGCAGAACGCTTTTCAGGCGTTGCAGAAGTTCCATCCCATACGTAGGCGGAAGAACGAATTGAAATTTCAGGGAATCCGGAGTACACAGTAATGGAATCACCGTCAACAGTTGCAGGATTACCTTCAATATTACTCCAAATCACAGATAGTTCTGATCTTGCATTTGCAGTCGGAACAATCTCAATATAATCAAATTCAACATCCTCAAAGTAATAAATACTGTTCGGATTTGTAGAAACTCTCTTAGTTTCAAGCGGAACTGCTCTAGTAATTGTAACAATTGGCTTATCAGCAACATATCTAACATTTTTGTACACTCTGTAAACAGTGATATTTGCATACTGATTCTTTTCAGAAACATTAGCAGACACAATCGGAGAAATACCAATTGCAATGTTGTTACCAAACGAACCAGTGTATTTAGCGTTAATACCTCTAATCTGCGGAGCGAATGTGTAATCAGCCGCTTTCTCATTCATGAAAGATAGACGGTTCCTAAGGATATCATACTGATTGAGTTTTACATCTGTATCTAGCTGATAGCAAACTTTAACATCTTGTTTATCTGTAACAGCTTCTTTCTTTGAAAGTGTAATTGTAGTACCTGCTGTTCCAGAACTTGCAGTACCCGTTTCAATTGTTGTTCCGTTCGTGGCAAAAACAGTCCAACGACTACCCGGAAGAATCTCTTTGGTTGTTGTAATTGTTGCTGTTGTAGTTTCATCAACTGTAACTTTTGAAACTTTTGTTGTTTCATAGTAATACTTACCCTCTGCGGAATCTACACCGTCAAGAACATAACCTGCTGTTGCCAGTGCCGCCATGTTAGCAGAACCCATGTTTGGATTTCCAGTTGTACCAAAAGTCGGTGTTGCTGTTCTATCAGCGGTAGGATCACTGGAAAGTTGTAAATTAGCCTTAGAACCACTGCTACCATTAAGTCTGACAACTGAAACAGCCGCGCCTTTCTTCATAAGTTCTCTTGCATAGATTCTCGTATAGTCATTCGGAATGGGATTAAATTCAGGATCGGTGTCACCAAACAACTTGTTAAATTCTGTGTAATCTGTAAACGTAGGACAATCAGTAATTGATTCTGTTTGAAGATCAACAGACGGTCCAAATGATGTGATTACAGGAACTAGAATTTTCACATAGTCATTAGACACCACTCTAGTTACGACACTTTGGTCAATTTCATTAACTTTGACTTGTGGCATTCTTCATTTCTCCCCTCTGATTTAGGATTTTCTTCTTCTTCCTCGTCCGGACTTAGTGTCTGTTTGAGAATCATCTGTTGTTACATCAGATGCAGTCACATCATCAGTCACTTCTTTAGTTTTCTCCGGAATGTTAAACAGGCTAGTGGATTCTTTGGTTTCCTTTTCAACCTTTTCAACAACTGTTTCAACCTTTTCAGATTTTACAACTGTTTCAGGTTTCTTATCTGCAACAACTGCTACAGGGGCTTCTACCTCAAAACAACTAATCTTGCCGCTATTCATGAAACGTGTATATGTTACATAATCATAAATCTTAGCATAGTCAAAGTGATCATTCGGTGCAATAGTCGCTCCCTGAAATTTAATAAATTTGCCAGAAACATTTTTAACTCTGATCATTTCATTACCCCCAAACATTTAGTTATGGTTATCCAATATCTCAACGTCAGCTACAATTTGACCTTGCATCTGCTTCTTACGTCTAAATAGTCGTGCATCATCCGTATACATTGTTAGTGTATTTCTGAATAACACACCATTATTAATGTGCTCTACAGTATCGGAGTTATCCTCGATTTCGTCATTAAGAAACAAATTAAAGTTATGATCGTAGTCTAATCCATACTCAAAGTGCGCTTTCAGTGTTGGATGCTGACCTATATAGAATATTAACTCTCTCACTATTTCATCACAGGATACTCTATCAACCGTGAAAACATCAATCTGATAATCAATCCTGATAGGTATGGACTGTGCGAAAATATTATAATTATCACTTCGATCTTTGAATCCGCCTATCATTTTTGCAGGAAAGTTGACATTGCTATTAACAATTGAGTATCCTAAACGTGTAGTAGAAATTAGAGGAAATTTAACATCATCTCTATTAAGTTGTGCTGTGAACCTTATCGCGTTTTCTACCGGAAGTATGTAGATTGCATCAGAATTAAAAACTTTTCTGAAATTATCTATAATCGCTTTATCATAGCTAATTACACTCATATAGAATTCTCCATAATATACTTTTTGTACTTATTGTATGCCCGTCTAATCCAGTACATAGGCGGTATACTGTCATTTCCGTACTCAATAAGTCTCACGATGAAGTTTAGATTATTTGCTGTTCCAATCGCTCTAATGCCATGTTGAACAGCAAAATAGCATTTATTATTCGTTGTATCAAAGTGGCACGACAAAGAATTAACATACTGCATCATTATTGAATATAGATTTAAGTTTTTTAGTTTATTAATGTAAGGTAGATTATTTAGCTTTGTTTGATATAAAACTATTTTTGATCTATCTATATATTGAATCAATACCTGTCGTAACTTTGATAATGATACGTTGCACATGTGTATATAATCAGGTATGCTTACATTGTCTAAATCACTACAACTAATCGGATACCATATTTTCATATTTAATCATCCAAGTTCATAAACACGTTATTTCTGTCTGAATAATCAGCCTTTTTGTCAGTTTTGTTAAACATAACAGGTGCAAGTTTACACATCCAACTGTCTGGAAATTGTAAATTTGCTTGTATATCAGTTATAACAAACACCTTTTTGCTTTCAATTGGTTTAGGAGACACAATACTGATTCTGCAACCTTTACAGAGATTCAATGCATCCATAGGCAGTTCTGCAAGATATGGTTTATCATCAGGAGTTTCAGATACCCATCCGTATTTACGTAAAGTTGTGATCTTAGGGTTTTCATCAAATATTATATCCATTGAAATTTCCTCAGAGAATCCAAGTGGATTTTCCTCTGCATACATTGTAAACTGCATATCAATTGGATATTGATACAGAACCTTAATACCCAACAACTTTGCCATTTCCTTGAAGTATCCACAAAATATATTTGCATCATTTCTAGTAAGTAATCCCATAAAATCACCTATTGATTATCCCCAAATATATTCCTCTGCCAACTCTGGATTTGCTCTGATATACTCTAGCCACACCTTTGCCGCCGCAGGAACCCATCTCTTTCCATAAAGCACAGACAGAACGTGTTTACATACATACCCTTTGTTATTTTTAACATTTCTAACAGTAGGTGGTCTATTTTCCGGTTCACCGTACTTAGCATCAGCCTTTGTGAGCCAGTATGCGAATCTGTACCTAAAGTCAGGACATGTACAGTTTATATAGAGATCATCTGTATCAAGAGATTTAGTAAGACATCTACTAAGTAGTTGGATGTTTATTCTTTTCCATCTATTCTTACCTGACCATCCTCTGACATAGTTGTACAAATTCTGAAAAGCACCCTCAAACGAAATAGTAACAACATAATCACCTACAGTTGTTGACCAGACAAATTCATCATCTTCAAACAACTTAACAAAATCAACATTGTCAAAGTCTTTCTGTCTGAAATAATTCTTAATCTTAGCAAATCTGTCAGGTGATTCCTGCTTTGATCGTCTTATAATCTGATTTCTAGTTATTTCATTTAAGGGTGATTTATTATAATATTTCATAAATAAATCACCCCTAGTATTATAAGTTAATTACTTGCGGTTTCTGCGAACAGATTCACTCAGAACCTTACCAGAAACAGAATATCTGTTATTGTTCTCTTTTGCAATGTAGTCATACTTTAGAATCTTCGGAACAATCGTATCCTTTGTCATGAAGCACTCAACAATGAAGGATGCCTTATTGGTCTTTACAGACTCAGTGAACGGACCGTATTCTTTGAATCTCAGAGACATTCTTCCGCTAGACGGCTTGAAGTTCTCACATACAAACTTGATCGGACGCTTGTTACCCTTAGTAGTTGTAACAGTACCTTCAAGTGTCAGTCTACCTCTACGAACGCTACCGCTAGAAATTCTAACAAACTTAACATTTGCATAGTTTTCCTTTGCAAAAGTTGTAAGCATTCTGTTGAAAGACTTCTCATCGAACTGATAAGAACTTTCGGACATCTTGCTTGTAGGCTTTCTATTCAGAACGGTCTTTTTCTCACTAACAGGAACACGCTTTGCAGTCGCTTTAGCAGGTCTGCGTGTTCTCACAGATTCAGCCTTTCTACGCATAGTACGTGCTCTTGATCTCTTAACAGATTCCTCAAAGTCATCATCGTCTTCATCTTCGTCTTCAAAATCTGCATCATCAAATTCAGCATCGTCAAAATCGTCATCTGCGCCGTCAGCATCTTCGTCTTCATCTTCGCCGCTGATATCTTCCTCATCTTCATCAGAAAGTTCCTCAGTAGGAGTGATAACGCCGACAACAATCTGATCACCAGTTTCACCACAAACAGGGCATTCGGTGTCTTCAATTTCAAGTTCCTCAGTGATATCTGCGTCAGTAGTGTAGTTAGCACCGCAGATTGCACACTTACATACGTGCTGACCAACAAGGTCTTCTGCCGCTTCTTCTGCTTCCTCAGTATCTTCCGGAACTTCATCCATTTCAGGATCAATTACAAGCACAACATCGTCATCCGGAGTGTAATCAGATGTAACTTCGGAATCTTCTGCATCCTCTGCTTCAAGGAATCTGGAAAGGCTCTCTAGCTTAATCTTATTGCACGGAATATTGAACGGCTTTCTAGCTTTCTTACTTCTGCGCTGTGCAGACTCCTTCATGCTCTTTTTAGCAGTCTTCGGAGTTTCACTAGATTTCTTTAGTTCCTGATTTGTCAGTTGAAAAACATTAAGGTCTGCCATGAAAAATCTTCCTTTCGTTATCATATTCAATCAATCGGAAAAACAAGATCAACATTAGTCCTAAGATATGTTAAAATTTCTTGAATTTCCGTATTTGCTTCAGACAGTAATTGCTCACCGTCTAGGCTATACTGTGATGAATTTAGCGTGTACTTACTACGAATACGCCCAATAACTTGTTTTGCATATGCAGTTGCAAGTTTAAGTATAATATCAACCCAAAATACTTCCGTAATTTCTTCTACGTCCTTATAGTCCGGTATATATTGGATTGTGATCATATTTGTAAACGGCGGATTCATCGTCACGCTCAATTTCTTTGTGTGTGCATCCCATATAAAATCTAAATCAGTGGATATTGTATTGATTTCTTGTAGTCTCAGCATTCTATTAAGATAATCATTTACATTTGTGACTGCTGAATATGTTTGATTAAGACCAAAGACATCCAATGTATTCATGGATAGGCTGTTGTATGAATTAGGACGCATGACATTTACAACGCTGTACACATTCTTATCACTAAGATCAAGTGTTGCACCGACACCGTTAGTTGAAACACCAAATGGAACTGTCATGTACGCTGGAGTTGTAACATATCGTTTTACTTCTCTGAAAGCCCTATTCACACATCTAGGTAGGTCTTTCTCAATTTCAACATCTAATACACTACCACCTAATGAAAAATTAATTTCATCAACATATTCTGCTAATGTCATTTGATCACATCCAGTAACAGCTTGACTAGGGTTTTCACAGAATTGTTTTTACGGTATTTTATGTTCAAGTCATCACATAAATTAAACAAGTCCTCTTTACTCATACTCAGTAATTGGTCTTCTGTGTAGAAATTTTCTTCGTCTATTACGTATTCTTGTTCTAGGTTATTTTCCTCTGACATAACTTTTTTGATATCAGATTCATTTGAATATACGGATATACCGCATCCAAGTAGCACACTCTTATTTAAGTTAGTCCAGAATGAGAATTCTTCATCAGAGACATCCAATATCTTGTATTCATTTGGTTTTAACTCTAAAGCCTTACCATTAATACGTGTGATTGTATGGAAAATATCTCTATCATTTTTAATAAGAATCTTCATAACATTTTCTCCGAACACAAATTATCTCCACTTAATAGTAGGTGCAAGACAAGGCGGAGGATGACCTTGCCTTGCACACATATGATAAAGGCTATTGCCTGAATCAAGCTATATATTAGCTAAATGTTACAGTACAAGATGCAATTGCAGTAACGCCGTCAACAGTGATTGTACCAGTGATGATAGCTGTACCCGCCGCAACCTTTGTTACCGTACCACCAGAAACAGTAGCAACGGATGTATCAGAAGATGTCCATGTTACAGTCTGACCTGCCGGAGTAGTAGTTGCAGTAATAGTACCTGCCGCCGTCATTGTGGTCTTATCGAACACAATAGAAACTTCCTCTAGCTTAGAAGTAGTACCAGTTACAGTAATATCGCAACCCGCAACTTCAAGCTGTTTGTAGTATGCGAACTCATTTGCATTGTCATCAGCAATTTGCAGAGTAAGAATATTTCCTGCCGGAAGTTTGAAATACTGAACTTTGTTAAACAGCGGAACATATACAGCACCATCATTAACGGAAGCAATATCAGCCATGTACTCATTGTACGGAACTGCCGGAGTAGTAATACCAGTCGGAGAGATAACCGTAAAGTTAAGCTGTTCAGCTACAACCGTAGGATTGGTGTTCTTATTAACAATCTTAACAGTAGATGCCATAATCTATTTCATCCTTTCAATATTAAAAATTTATAATTAGCATAAAGTGGATTTAGAAAACCCACTTTATGCAATTAACAATTTAATCTTAGCCAGTGATTCTACCACGCAGATACATCTTACCATTGACCATCTTAGTGCCGTAAGATGTAGCGTAACCTTGCTGTCCTCTGAAATCAGCAGGCATCAGAACATCAGTAGATGCTACAGGCATGTAGGGTGCATATACAAAACCCGTTTCCAAAAAGTTTGTACCCTTATAACCAAGAACAAATACATCCGGATCAATCAGCGGAACAACGTAGCACTTATAACGTCCGCCAAGAGTACCGATGAAGTGCGGACCAACTGCATCAGTTGCACCAGTGCCATCGAAGTTTCTCATGCACTCAATAACAGCAGAAACATTAGAACCGCAAACGATGAAGTTAGGCTGAACTCTCTGTGTTGCGTTGAAGATAATCTTCGCGCCCTCAGTGATTCTTACCCAGAAGCTATCGTAGTGATCGGTAATATTAACGCCAGTAGGCGGAATCTTAGACCATGTAAGTTCTGCACCCGCAGAAGCCTGATGAACAAGCTGTGATACGACTTCTGTATCAATTTCGTGTGCGATTTCACCTGCCGCCTGTGCGGACATAACGTCAAGAATCTCTGCACCATACTGCTGTTTGAGGTCATAAGCGGCATCAAAGCCCCAATATGCGGCTAGCTTTCTGGACTTTGCAAAGATCGGAATCTGTGCAAGAGAGAGGTTGATTTCCGGAACTTTCAGGTCAGGAACTTGCTCGTTGTTGTACTCGTAGTTAGCAGTTGCACCACCAGTAACAGTAGCCGCAGAAATAGCACCAGTTAGATAATCAATAGAACCAACATTAGAACCATCAGCGGTATTAACAAGGTTTCCTGCCTTATCGTCAATGTAAACAGTACCATCCGGCAGAGTAATCTGAATAGTACCCGGAAGAATAGGAGTGAACTCAAAGTTTACGCCGTCCTCAACGACTTCATCCTTAATGTCTCTGGAAGTGTAGTAGGGATCAGAGCGACCAGTATAAAGAGAGTTGTTGAACATTGTTCCCGCAGTAGTTGCACCTTTATCAGTACCATAGGTAAATCTCAGATAAGAAATCATACCTGCCTTCGCTTCAAGAGCCTGTGTAGAAACAATATCCGGAGTAATCAGATTCGGAACAACGGAAGTCAGCATATCCATGAAGAAAGTCTTGCTAGGAATATTAGCAGTGTTGGTAGCTTCCGTCATCAGCTTCGTATTATTAAGAGTTGTAGCAAGAGCAACTTTCTTTTCAAGAGTGAGGTGCTTACCATAAGCCTTTTGCTGAACTCTGTCAGCCGCGTTGATGTATTTCTCAAACATCTTCATCTTAGTACGACCTACAGACTTAGAAAGAATCTGCTCACAGAACATATCAGAACGTGCCATAATTATAACATTCCTTTCAATATTTAATTTAGTAATTAGTCATTACAGTGAATTTAGTGTAAGACTGAGAAAAGATTCTAGCTTACCGTCATTATATTGTTCATCTGTCATAGGCTTTGTGCTAAGTTTTTCAATGATCATGTTATTGGAAAAAGAATTATTATCAGTCAAGCCGAACTTATTGTGCCTATCTAAATCACTTCTAATTGTTGTTGCAATTTTTTCAATGTCTTCTGGACTCTTGCATTTTTCAATTGATTCGGTCATAAGTTCTTCACTAATGCCGTAAATGTTAGCGCATTTAGATGCATAAGTTCTCTTAAAGTCTGCTAGTGACTTTTCAACTTTTTCCATTCTAAGTTTCTGCTCCCTCAATTCTGCGGATGAATTATTGAGTCTTTCTTTAAGATCAACTACAGTATCTTTCTGTGATTCTAATTTAGACTGTGCTTCGGATAATAGCCGTGAATATTCGTCAACCTCAGAATCAATATCTCTCAGTTCATGAGAATGTGTTTTGGAAAGATCATCAATCCTAGAATTAAGATTTGCAATTTCCTGCTTAGAATTACTTAGCTGTTCCCGTAAAGATGATATTTCATTTGATTTACTCAGACTATCAGATTTATAATCATTTATAATATCTTCTTTTTCTCTGACTCTAAATTTCAAGTCAGAATTCTCACCGATAATTCTTTTAAGTTTCTGATTAGTTAAATCTGCTCGTTTGTCTACCTTTTCAAAATCTTCATCAAGTTTCTTTACGGCGTTCTTATACCTCTTGACAGATTCATTAGAAGCATAAGAAGATTTTTTGAGATTTTTAATAATCTCTTTAAGTTCTTGTACTTTGGCTTCTTTTTGATTCAGTGATTCAATGTAACGTGTTTCTCTGTGCTTGTACGCAGACACCTTTTTACGGAGATCAGTGATACAACTATACAGCTTCTTATCATCTCTAATAGTTTTAGCCGACATACTGTTTTTAGTTGACTCAATTAATTCTTCCTTGTCAGATGAAATAGTATTTCCCTCTTGCAGTGCCTTGCATTTATCTTCAATGGATTCTACAAGAGAATCCACATCAGAACTAGATAGTTCGGATGTTCTAACAACAGATCGAATAATATTCAAATCTGCTGTAGATGTTGCATCGCTAATTTGGCGTTGCACCGATTCTTTGAAACTTTTCTTTGAAATTGACTCAGACACGCTTTGTCTTGCCTTTTCCACAGCCGGAGTAGACACAACGTCAAAACATGCGAATTCGTAAGAATCAGCTTCAACAATTTCTCCATCCGCAGATTCAACGATGTCTCCTTGACCTCTACTAGACACACCGACAACTGAACCGTAATCAACAATACTTTTCAGTGTACGTCCGTCCGGAGTATCAAGAATATCGAATGTTCCGTAGATCAGACCATTTTCCTCATCAATTTCATATCCCGTCATAACGATACAGGCATATTTCATCAGTGGTTCAAAACGATCTTCCGGATGGTCAAGTTCTCCGTAAAGTGTTTTGTTTTCAAGCGATTCCTTAAATAGAGAATCATTGAAAACTTTCTTCCACAGATCAAGCGGATAAAGTCTACCATTTCTAGTCGGATTCTTGAAATCTGCACAAACACCTTTTAGCTGTCCAAGACATCCTTTGCGTGGGGCTTTACTCTCTGTCAGTTTCAAAGAATTCATTCTTGTTTCAATTAAAACTCTTTTCATTACCGTATCACCCCTTTATTTAATATGTATATGTAGAAAATGTTAATCTAAAATTAGTTTAACATCATTTCTATTATTATTAACAGATTGAATTAGCAAATCGGCATTCCCTGTATTGAAGTATTCATAAATACCTTTTGACAGATCATTAAGTCCTAAACACTCAATGAAATTATTCTGTCTATCTGTATTATTATCGTCAGAGTATAGATGCTCAATTGCAATAATTCCCTGTGTAATAATACTTGTAGCAATTTTAATATAATTGCTTATTGGCTTACCCTCACACGTTAAAATCTCCTTTATAATCTTATGTGCTTTACTATTAAGATTCATATAGAAATTAACAATGTCATTGGTTTTGTCAGATTTGAAACTTTCTATTAGTTCCTTTGGCGGAACATTCTCTCTGATTACACGATCAACAATCTCCTTATGTTTTTCGTCATCTATAAAGTTCATTTCTGACAGTGCAACTAAGCAATCATGCTTTGTCAGTATCATAATACATCCTCCATTATGATTCAGGTGTCATAGACGGTTCTTCTCCAATTTCAGGTTCACTTGTTCCAATATCGGTTTCTTCAAAGTCTGAATCAAAGTCTCCGCCCATGCTAGGAGCACCGCCGCCACCGCCTACAGAACCGCTGAAATTAACATCAAATCCGTTGTCCCCATTACTATCAAATCCATTATTAGGATCAGCCATAGCAGGATATTTATCAAGAATTTCCGTAATGTCTGATAGATTCAGGAACTCATTCAGAATCCATTTAACAACTTCAAGAATACCCTTTTCATTTGTCTTTCCATCAATCATATCAATGATAGAACTTGCAAAATCAAGGTGCGCTTGCATTTGTTCATCGCGTTCTGTATCCTCTATAGTTGCAGGAGATACCATTTTTATAGTAAATTTATCTATATAATCTAAACCTTTGTCAGTAAATAGGATATTTAACAATTTTGTAATACCAGTTATATATGCTTTCTGTATTCTCATAACTGTGTGTGCATATCTTGAACTCAGCTTTGTAAGAGATGTACCATTTCCAAGTCCTTCCGGTGCATCATAGTTTAGATACTGTTTCGGAATCTTTAGTGCAGACAGCTTCTTATTGTTAAAATAGTCAACGTCCACAATATCTTTAATGTTTACATCGCCGCCAAGAGTGTTCGGTGTGATAACACCTTTTCCATCTCTAGTAGGAATGTATACAATATTCTCCATCGGTCCGGGAGAATTATATGAAGATACCATTCCATTTTGAGTTGTAAGTGCCATTTTCTGCTCTAGTAGATTCTTAACTCTTCTAAGTAACGCTTCTACCTCAGACTTAGGCATATCACCGACTTCAATCTGTAGCAGTCTAACTAGCGCAGATTTTGTAATTCTTGAAAGAAGCATACTATCTTCAAGAAGTTTAACAGTTTGTGACGCTTCGTAAGCATCTGCAAGAATTGATTTACCAGTTTTTACCTTGTAAACAGTGACCTCGCCTGTATTACTATCTGTAAGTGTAATCAATTCAGGATGTCTTTCAATATTTCCGGATAGACAGATATGAACAAATGATGTATTATTATAAATATTTACATCTGAAATATCCATAGTATTTGATGAATAAATATTGCTCATAGAGGATGCTGTTTTAGATGGTTCTGCATTAATCATCTTAATGAATCCGGCAGTTTTATCCTTTACCTGTAGATCATAGATTGTTGCAGGATCATCAACATATTCAACATATTCATCAATTTTTCTACTTTCATCTTTTGGTTTAACTCTGACAAGTGACTGTCCAGTCTTTGCGTAGTTAATTGCTTCACTATAATCAGACACATCACCATCTCGGTATAATCTAAAATAAACATCACCGTAAGCACATAGAGCATATATATGTGTCCATGCATTATCATTAATTCCTAGAACATCAATAAGTCTGTTTGCGGCTTTTGCAATCTGCTGATCATCCGATTCTGCCCACACAATCTTTCCAGTACGATAATTATACTGTGTGGCATCATCTGCATACATTTCAATTGCGGCAGATATAGTGGCATCGTGTAGTAAATCTTCAAATTCATTGTAACGCTCGTATCTATTAGAAGATAATGTTCTGAATTTTTGAATAGCTTCTACATCAATAATAGAACCCGCTTCAGCATTCTTTGCTTGCTTATATGCAATATCATCCTTATCTTTTGTAAGATGCATACTCGTGTGTTCAATCTCATTAGGTTTAACTTTAATCCTAAATGCATCTTCAAGAAAACTTTTTAATCCCATACGGTTAAACCTCCATCACCACGATATTATATCTGAATCGGCGTTTAATAAATTACTAAATATATCATCTGCTAGTTGTTGTCTTTGGTCAGTAGTTTTTCCTCCGGACAACATTGCTTCTTCCATATTCTTCATAAATGATTCTCTAGGGTCTGTGTCATTATTTACATCGAATGCAACTTCAAATAATTGAAGTGAATCAATCAGGCTTTGTTTATGAAGTGTTGCATTCCAGAAAGCACCTGCAACAGAGTCAGACAAGTCCTTTGATCCGTCTATCGGGTGATCAATCTTACCAGTCTGAACATCTCTCTGTAATTGAATGAATTCTTTTTCAAGTAAATCAATCTGAATTAGACCGATTCTCCCGTCATTCATTGCAGATCGTAACGCAAGATATCCTTGTGGTGTTTTATCAAGTGAAACTATCTCTGCATCATAGCCTTGTGTGCGTAGTAATTGTTTAGTATCAGCAGATTGGAATCCGTCAAGCGATACTCCACGAATATTAAACCCCGCCGCTTTCAGGAAATATATAAATTGTCGTGTTTTCTCTAGTGAGATTTCAGTACCTTGTGGTGCTTGTACTGCTAATGAGAATATATGTTTGTACGTTAATTCTTGTACAATTGATTCATCAGCACCGATATACTGTTTTGTTTCTTTTACTCCGGAAACGCCGACACTTGAAATACCAGTTTTATCGCCTGTCAGTGAAGCATCAATATGAATGAATTGTGGCATCATCTTGACAGCTTCCGGAATCTTATCAAGTTCCATGAAGTCAGCATAGTTAAGGTCATCTGACATACCAACAGTTATAATATCAGCAGTAAACGGATTCTTATAGTCATCAATATAGCACTTTGAAAACATATCATAGTTAAAGAATGATACTGCACCAAATACTGATCTTCCGGCAAGGTTCATAAGTGCCGTATTTACGTCAAGCATAAAACTCTGTTTCAGCTTTAGCGGAACATCAAGTATCTCATATCCCTGTTTAACGTATGCATTTAATTCTTCTTTTGATAAATTCTCAGGAAGAACCATTGACTTAAGTGTTCTATTTCCAACAGCAACTTGAAATCTTCCCTTGCCAAATGTACTTTCCGGCTTAATTACCCACTGTGGTTCATCAACAATCATCAAATGCTGATCTTCACCATCTGCTTTCAGTTTTCTCAGATAAGATTCAAGAAAGTCATGCTCTGACTTTTTAGATGAAACTAGGAATAATCTTCCATACTGAACACCTTGTTTGATAAAACGTGAATTGATTCTTTCTTTAATAGTTGTATAGGCACTCATAATTCCATTTTGAATATCAAGAACATTTCCACCCTTAATTCCGCCTTGCTTGAAGTCAATCTCATCCATGAATGCACAATAAACTTGCTGACCTAGAGCGTGTTCACCTTTAGAACCAAACGTAAGCTGTATATGATGTGGTGGATTATATCGCAGATTCTTTACACCTGTAACAGTACCCCGCTCCATAAACCACGGACTGTTAATCAAGTATTCATGCATTGTTGTAAATCCGACACCCTCTGCAAGAGCCAATGTAATGTTTAGAAAGAATATTGTAATTTTATCTCCCTCATTAAACTTGAAATACTCTTGCGGATTTTTAAGACACATTAGCTTATATAGTAAATAACAGAGACTAATGACAGCCGTTCTTGTTTTTCCGACACCGATAGCTCCAGTTAGCACTATTTCTTCATAGCCAAGTGACGGATCAAATATTTCTCTATACTTCTTTCTCCAATATGGATAAATTGATTCTCCGTTTCTGGTAGACTTTCCTAAGTAATGTGGATTTGCTATGAACTCATCCACAGATATCGGTATTTCATCATAATCAGCTTTCCATATATCAAGAAGTGTTTCAGAACTGCCATGATCTCTGTATTCTTCTAAAATTGTTAGAATTAATTTCTTATTATCGTCAGATAGATTGTTAAACTCTTGCTTAGATATTTTACTAATCTGATCAAGTGTAAACATAAATTCCTCCAAACATCAAAAAAAAAACGACTTACATTATATAAGATAATGTAAGTCGTATTATAAAAAATATGTAACTTTTAAGTATAAAATTAGAACTCATGTATTTAGTTTACTTTTTTAGATTTTGTAAACTTGAATATTAGCACATCCGCTCCGCCGACATTTTCCATATCAACGTCATACAGCTTATAAATTTTGTTAATATCCATATCTTCGACATATACGTTTGCATTCTGATCTAGTGCCTTTATAAGCTGTTTCAGTTCCTTAATTCTAAACTTCTGACCGACTTGTGCATTTCCGGTTATTTCTTCTTCCGGATTATCTGTATTAATTTCCACTAAACTGATCATATCTATCACCTACAATAAAAAAGATAGTAGCTGTTTACAACTACTATCTAATGTATGTATTATTTAATGAGTTGTGTAGAAGATTGATTTTAATACGGATCGCCTATACACGTATTGAATCTGTGATAATTTCCATTCTGGTACGTAACACCTACAACACACGCACCATACGGATTGTATTCATCAACTACTTTATGGTACGCTTCTTTCTTGCTTCCGGCTACAACGCTGACTAACTTTTCTTCAGAGAAGTTGTATTGCATATACGCAACTGTATATACACATCTTCTTTTCATTGATCACACCCCCAACACAATTTCAATTACCTTTGCATAAGTGATATCACAGAAAAATTCCTTAATGAACTTCTGTGCTTCTTCACGGGTGTTAAACAGAGTGTATCCGCCTTTAAGCGAACATTCTCTGAATCACTCCCAAGCTGTCCAAAATACACCGTCAGGATCATCAATTGTTGCGTTTCCGTAGCTTTGTGCAAGATACATACGATCACCCCAAGTGTTGTCATCAACGATTACATACTTAATAGTCATAACTGTTTTTCCACCTTACACACGATCAATAAAATAAATTGCATCCTTCTTAGTCATTCCGCATTTTTCGTAACGCTCAACTATTCCGTCAATCTGCTCCATTGCAAGTCTGGTGATTGTTTCAAAATCATCGTCACCCGCAAGGAGAATAAGGTCTTCAAAGTACGCCTTTTTGTCATCTGCATATTTCCGAACATCTATCTTATCAATAGCACTCATATCAAATACCTCACTTTCTAATCTTAACACCCTCTTACAAATATAGTATAACATATTTTGAAAGAAATGTCAAGTAGTTTTTGAGAAAATAAAAATAAAAATCAGCACAAAGTTATGTGCTGATTTTTGTGTATAATGTATATTATATTTCTTCTAAGAATCCGTCCTGATCCAGACAGTTTTCAAGATAGTCACTAAAAGTTTCTGCTTCTGTTTCACCATCTCTGACCAACTCTCTGTATTCAGCTTTTAATTGTGAAAGTGTTATAATGTCTCCGCTTTCCGCATCTCTGAACTTTCGTTCGTCAGACTCTAGTATTCTAAGTTTCATCACATGACATCTCACCGATTAAACTAGCTGTGAAAGTGTTGTATTTCTTGCAGTAATTGCACACAGTTCTCCGGTATCGTTCATTTTCAGAAGTGCTCCATTCAGACCGTACACACCTCTTGAAATTCCGACAACTTCATAACCTCTTTCCCAAAGTTCATTCGCATCATCGAAAGAATAAGTAGTTACATCAATAGCTTTTCCAGAACGTACCATGTCTCTAAGCTGTTTCTGTGTATAAGTCTTTCTTCCAGAACGTGCTTCTCTCATAGAACGTGTTCTTCTGGACACGGACTCATTTCTGCGTTCCTCTTTTTCTTCCTCAACTCTAGCAATAACAGGCTTTAGAACCTCTTTGTATTCCATACCATTCTTACTAAGCCATCTCTTAGCCATTTCAGAAGTTACGCGAACGCCAGTGTCGTATCTGTCTGCAACATCCTGAAACAGATCAAGCATTGCTTCATATGCTACAGAATAGGACTTTCTACGATTGTTGAACATCTGATCATAGAGTTTCTTTGTGTTCATCAGCCAAAGTTCAACCTGATCAGAAAGATATACCGGATCAACTTTACCATCAGAATCAGCAAAATCAGCCTGTAGTGCATCATACACCTTTGAACTGTAACCCTTATTTGCTTCGTTAATATATAGTCTCTTTACCATCTCTAATCTATCCTTTCTATATTAAATATATCCTAGTTTATCACATGCAAATACAAATGCGGCGGCTTCACGATCACTTGAAATTGCGTCATGTCTGTACTTAACAAAATCAGTAACAAGTTGCTTAAACTGACCATCTTTTGCAAGTTCATCATCAAAGAATTCTACAGCTTCATCATAACCTGCAACATACGCATCAGCATTATAGAGATATTCATATTCATCTCCAAACTCTTGTGCTAGTCGCTGAATATCGAATGAATTAGATTTTTCATATCTTCGATTGAACGCATCAGAATATCCAAGTGTATCAAAATCACTTTCATTGATTCTTAGTTTCATATTACTCACACCTCAACAATACTAAATAATGTATACACATACGATACACACTATTTAATGTTAGTTAGTGTTATTTTTATTTGATTTTTTCTAATTATTTTTAGCAATCAGATGATACAGTAAGGAGTGCTCTTTTGTCATTAGTGAAACCATTTACATCAACCGAAATTTCTTCAATTTCATAAATATATGTAAATTCTCCATCACAGACATCAAGACAAATATCAACGTCAACATTTCCAACATCATATCTAAGTTTTTCAAGTTCATTGATCAATTCATTTATCTTCATTTGTACCACCTCTGAATTAATTAGAAAGCTGTAAGTTTGTCAAACATATCAAGTGCAAACCTTTCTGCCTGAACACGCCAACGGCTCATCCTTGTAAGGATTTCCGTTTCAAGAATATTTTGAAGTTCATCACGCATCTTTTCATCATCACCACTCATCGGAACCATTCTAGCCTGTGACACTGTTCTGTAGTCGATAAGAAGAAAATCATCATAAGCCTTGCTGATATCCTCAGTTGTGTATTTTTCATATAAACCTTTAATCGCCGCTTCGTACATTTGTGTACCCCCCCTTAATTATTTATAATATTATCAACAAATTTATCAGAAAGATAAAATTTGTTCTTTCCGTGATCATCCGGAATAAGCACGTTCATTTGAATCAACCGTAAACACGCCTTGCGGATATTTGGCTCTTCGCCATAAATCATCCTTTCATCGGAATCTTTTCTTGTAAGTTTTCTACCAAGTTTGCGTGTTATGTCAGAATATCCGCCGATTACGGGATTACCTTGAAGTGATTCTTTATGGAACAATTCAATTATTTCTCTTTCCAATATTGAAAGTTTGGAAAACTTAATTGCGAATTCAAGCATCTTATCCATTTAATCACCTCATAAGTAATCCCGCAATTGAAAGTGTTAGCCGCCAATGACATTCTTCTTAAACAGTTCTGCTTCAAATTCAAGCATATTATCATTGTTGTAATCCTCAATCATGCTGTCATACAGCTTCTTGAAGAATTTGTCAAGTGTTTTGATGATCTTGTCAGCGTCACCAACTGTCTTTCTAAATGTAACCTTCTTAAGATCACAGTACAGATATTTGCTTTCCGGCTTAACTGCATAACACTTATCGTAGCACTCAATTGTCACGGTATCCGGAAGATAATCATCCGCAGTTGTTCCTTTTGGAAGGTCAATCTTAAAACTTACTTTCATCGGATCATTATGAGAAATGTTGTTCGGAAATTCTGTCTTATCTTTTGCAAGGTAGCAATCAATGAAGATTACAGTACCTAAACAGTTTGCAACCTGCGCAATGCACATGCAGTCATTGAAATAGATTTTATACTTCTCAGTGATAGCTTCCAGAAAATCTTTGATCACAGTCTTAGTCATTTCATTTACCTCTCTTTCTTACCACATGGACTTTTTGAACAGTCCTGTCTTCTTGATCTCATCAATGGTAGGATTTTTGTGCTTCAACCAAAGCCAAATCTTATTTGCTTCTTCTCTTGTCTTGAAAACTGCTTCCAGTCTGATATCGCTAAACGTATCAGCGACCTTACAACCTTTGCGGTAGATATCATCATGCCAAGAACAGATACGAATTTTGTATTCATTTGTTGCAATTTCATCAGGGTAATCCGCCATTCCGTATTCACCATAATATTCATCATCAACCAATACGAAAGTCATCACCATGTAATCTTCTGTCTCAATGTCACCCTTATAATTTCTTCTCCACTTCATAATAATGACACCTCACTTCCAACTCATTAACCTCTCTCTTACAAATATAGTATAACATATTTTAGAGAAAATGTCAAGTAGTTTTTGAAAAATTACAAAGAAAAACTCCGACAAATTTATGCCGGAGTTTTTGTATATATTGACAATTACATCACAGTTCGTGTGCAACCATCCCAAACAAGGTTTCAAGAAATTCCCTCGCTTTTTCATTGTCACCGAGATCAAGTGTATCTTGTCTGATCTCATTGTCAAGCATGTCATACATCTTTTCCAGTGCCTTGTACATACTATCGCTATTTGCGAGTTCTTCATGAATAACCTTTGCATAGTCATACGAAACGTACCGTTCTGCAATCTGCGTAATGTCAGAATCGCTCATAAGAAGTTCATACTTATCCGGTGTCTGCACAGACACTTTACTTGAATTCAGCATATTAATTTTCCTCCTAATAAATCATCATAATTCAAACCTAGGTAAAATTCTAGGATTCACAAACACTTTAAGAACTGAGTGTCCGTAAACACATGACCCTAAAAAAATTTCAAATATTTCGTTCAATTTTTAAGAATATCAACATCAACAACAAACATACTATTGGACAGACAAATGTTATTAACAATACAATATTAAATTGTTCACTTGTGTAAGTGTCGTTCGGATAAACAGTATCCAAATAATGAGCATATAAAATTCCTCCGAAAAAACATATAACTGCAAGAACATCAAATAATATAACGAAAAATTTTATAATTAGTGATACTGCTTTTCCAATTACTGTTAAATTATTAGACTGAAATATGTCAAATTCACAGGAACAGTCAAGGCAAACATAATCACTGTCAATATCTACCTCGCCATCTTCTACCTTTCTAACATTTGTACTTTGGCAATCAGGGCAGATTGGAATAGGATCATACAAATCAATATAACCGTTACCATGCTTGTACACATGATACTCTTGTGATCTCTCACGAAATTTCAACATGTAATAATTTCACCAATCCTTTTATAATATAGGCATTCTCCACAATTTAGTGGAGAATGACTCTAAGGTGCAATCTCTGGATGTTATAGCCACCTGCTTGAATTGTTTCAAGTCTTGTAGTACCTTTTTCGCCAACAACCGTACCATTAATTGCCGGACCATTCAGGTAAAGATCATGATAATCAACAATGTCACCAACCTTTTTTGTCACTCTTCTATACAGGTCAGATACATACGCCTGTGCTTTGCGTTCTGCAAGCTGTCTGATTTCATTCTTATCCCATGCCATAGCTTTGTCATAATCAGAGCCAAATGCTTTGTACAATTTAGACACGGGAGTTCCGGTCGCTTTCAACTGACGAATATGTTCATAAAGGTATTCAATAGATTTTTCACATTCAGGAATCATTGCATCAATAAGTTCAAGGAAAAGCGGCGGCATGTCATACAACTTCTCTTCCTTTTCCGCCATCTTATCAAGTCTCGCCTGATTATCTCTAATCTTTTCGTCAAGTTCAATAATTTTATTTTGACTACGTACAATGTCCTGTGTCACATTAAGCAAATCAATCCATGCGTTGCGGAGTGTTGTGTCATCTATACCTCTAATGTCATCTTCAAGAACCTCAATATCAAACTCATCATAAAAATGAGTACCATACTTATTATGATATCTCGATTCCTTATACTGAATATCATCAATCGGTTTAAGTCCAAGCTGTCTGCATTTATCCATAAGTTTCTGTCTTTTCTGTTCAAGTTTGTTAATTCTGTCCTCTTTTTTCGCAACGTCATCTTCAAGTTTTGCAAGTCTTTCACGGATTGTATCAATAGTTATCATTGTTACTCTCCTTTCACAAACTCACCAAGCCACTTAATTTTTGCTTCATACTTCTTGCACACACGGTTGTATTCCGTAGTGTAAGGAGTTCCGTCAAATTCCTCTTTGAATTTCTTGTACTCATCAGTGTACTTATCACGGTAGATTTTTGCATCTGCCGCTTCGATTTCATCCGAACCTGCATCGGTCAGGATTGTTCCATAGAAAAGGATTTTCTCACGATCAGTGTTCTTTGTCATATCAGTACCTACCTTTCTCACTCACAGGGCATCCCTCTTACAAATATAGTATAACATATTTGTAAGTAAATGTCAAGGGTTTTCAAGAAATTTCTCAAAAACCCTTGTAGAAAATATTTATCAAATTTTAGATAAATTGCACAAATCAATAATTACGGAATCCTCCGTCATATCTGTAAGGACGTACCGGATTATACTTGTCAATTCCTAAGTCTCTTAATTTATTCTTTGCCTGTTTCTGCGTATAGTAGGTTGTAGGATTCTCAGGTGTTGCTTCATTCGGACCAAGTGTTGCAATAAGTCTCGCAACAGTTTCATTGTCAAATACAAACCCTGAACCTTTCTTTTTAAGTCTGACTGCCTTATTATCATTCTGATATTTAAGTTCACTTGCAGTTCCGCCCGGAGTGATATTTGAATTAAATACTACCCATGCTTCATCAAAGTAGTTACCGCCCTCAGATGTTAGGAAGCGCGGAAGGAAGTCATTTACCTGATTATGAATCTTATGGAAAATTTCATCAGATACAACTCTATCTCTCATAAGATTTCTAACCATAGCTTCTTCTCTATTTGTAACAACCCAAACAAAACAAATCTTGTAACCCATATCACCAATAAGATCAACAATATTATCAAAATCTTCTCTCTCTTTTGCTGTAATATCGAAGATAATATTTGGAAGACGTGTTACATCGTCAGATCGACCCCGTGTAAAATACTGACGCTGTTCTTTACCATATTTCTTTGTAGCCATGTGCAGATAGGAGACATCTTCCGGATTCTTAAAATCAAAATCCTTTTTCTGTGCGCGTTTTGATAGTTCGTATCTATCATCCTTTACAACCTTTGCATATAATTCTTTAATGGCATCAACATCAAATATTTTAGCTTTAATTCCAAGAACATTTTTAATAACATTACCTTTACCACTGCCAGAGCCTCCGCCCATGATAACACACCAACCGTACTTAGGTGAAATTTCTCCATTAAAAGAAATCATTTTATCTTCATTAATAATTCTAATCATGTATAACTACCCTTTCATAAAAAATTACAGAGCACATCTGATAGCGTTATGCCGCTACGTACTCTGTAATATATAATGTTGTAATCATTTATTTTTTTTTGAAAAACTTATTTATTTATTGAACAAGTAAATCTCTCTGTTTTAATTTTTCATACAGATCACGGAATATGACTTTCATATCATGCGGTGTATTTGTATAAATAGTTCCTGTAGTTATTTCAGTAGGGTATTCGTACATTTCTCCGGCATACGTGTCTGTAAATGTTGCGTTATTCGGAACAAAGATCAATCCTGCAACTTTTCTCTTAAGTCCATAGTAATAATCACAGTACACTTCATAATCTTCATAACCGTCATAATCTTCATCTTCCTCGCGGATACGATCAATTCCAACTTTTCTAAAATCAACAAATCCAGACTTAGCAAGGTATTCAATGATCATTGCATGTGTCATTCTAGTTGAATCAATAATTGCCCAAAGATCAATATTACTGTCATACACTACTCTGTAATTCTTTGGTTTATTTATTAGAAAGTTTACAATATCACCAACATAATCTGTAACAGTGATTCCGTTTTCAAGAACTTCAAGACCCTCTTTAATCATTATTTTCATTTAATCACATCCAATCAGAAAATCTCTTTTCTCTGTGACATATACACAGACTGCGGAACACTGGTAGGATGTCTACGTGCAAGCCATTCAGTAGTGAACGCCCATTTTTGGTTTCTGCGAGAACCCTTTACAAGCTGTGAGAAGTATTCTCCAACATGTTTTTCGTCAAACTGAAGTTTATCTCCGGGAGAGAAATCAAAATCACCGTTCTTATCATAATACCCAAATTCAACATATTCCGGAAGATTGATAAGCACAGAGTCCTGATTATATTTCTTGCACAAATCAATTGCAACATCAAAGAAATCAGCAACATCATAATCTTTAGGAAGCGGGACAAAGAAAGATTCCTCGGTAACTTCTTCCTTTTCACCATTATCTCTCGTTTCTACGTATCCGCCAAGTACACGGATATAACCAAGTCCTGCCTGTCTAAGATCATTTGCAAGTGTTTCGGTGTTTTTCTTATTCGTCTTTTCATCCTTATCCCCTCTGCAAGCAGAAATAAGGAAGCAACCATTCTTGATATGCTGATTTAGCCGACCAAAATTACTTTCATTTACTGACCTTGTAATGTTATCCATGTAATTCTTAGCAAATGTTGAAACATCTCCGGAAATATATTCCCAATCCTTACCGCGATAATCGGTAACTACAAATGAATTTTCTACAGTTAGCTTAATCATAATCACTATCTCCTTTTAGAGTTATATCTTATTTCTATGTGCGTTTTTCCGTGCTTCAACTTCGTCTGGATGCTGTTTATTATAATCTGCAAATGATTTGTTGTATTTTTCAGATTCTCTTTCCCAATCATCTGTACGATACTGTTTTGGCACGTTCCCAAACATTATTTTTTCATATGACTTACCGCCAATTTTTCTTGTATAGTGAAAACCATCATTGGAAATATTAATAATACGTTTGCCCATATCTCCTAGAATTTGTGCGGCTTTCTCCGCAGGTATTGGCGTGGCGTGAAGTTTGAATAGGTAAACTCCCTCCATTGAACCAGATATCTCAGCCCAAGCATCTCTTTCCAATCTGTTCACATCCTCAGATGCTAAACTATAAAACGCTTTCTTTCCCTCATCTGTAGGTAAACATCCGCCTACAAATATCTTTCTTCCGCCGCTCTTTCGTTTGTATAACTGAACCGCCAAAACCCTCTTATTCTTTGTCACAAGTTTCCAAATAAAGTCTGGATCAAGAAGTTCCTCTTTTTCGTCAATATTTGCAATTCCGCCAATTGCGGCATATGCGTTTTGTAAAATATTCCAAACTTGATCTAAATATTCTTCCTTCTTTGTCATATCAGAATCACTATCAAATAGTGTAACGTAATGCTCCAAAAGCACATTTACCACTTCCTATTATTAAAATCATTTTCCGCTTTTCTGAAAATAGTTGTAAATGCCGTATCAAACACATCTCTAGTCATTCTGTGTCCAAATTCAGCAGTAATCATGTGAGATTTACGGTATGTAGTTTCAAAATCGGCGCTAAAGTTACAAACGTCATCATTCGTTCCGAAGATAGCATATGTTTCACAAATCATCTCGTCATCAACATTCTTCATGTGTGTATCATAAATATCTTTCAGCTTATTAACAAAATCATCATTGATTTCGTATGTCTGAATTCCGTCATCTCGCTTGCAAAAATACTCATGTGTACCATATCCGATTATCGTTGCCGTTTCATAAGCCTTAATTGCAGGATTAATCAGAATTTTCTGAACACCACTAATTGTCATCGCATAAAATCCGCCAAGACTTGCTCCAATAATCATGTTAATATCAAATTTATCACATGCATCCTCAATAAACTTAATTGCTTCTTTCGGGTCAAACGGAATATCAAAGCTAAACACTTCATGGTTTTTGAAAGTTTCTCTAATCCAATTAACAGTGTTGCCATCTTTTCCACTTCCGATTCCATGAACATACATAATTCTCATAATGTACCTCCTCGACAAGTATCATACCTCGATTACAAATATAGTATAACATATTTTAAGTTACTTGTCAAGATATTTTCCATAAAAATCTCTAACAAACATTTGCTAGAGATTTTTATGATATTTGTGAATAATGCATAACATCTTTAATCCTGACCAAAGTCAGTATCAAGAATCCACTTAAATAGATCATCCTTTGTTCTGAATGAGTCAATTGTAACTTTTCCTGCCCTTACAACATGATTAATTACTCTTGCGCCGTATTTTAGTGTTCTCAGTCCGCTCACAACCTCAATTGAAGAACTTCTACCATTCATACGCATAAACAGTTCAAGACCATCTTCTGTCTGCGCAGGATACCATGTATCATACTGCTTGTCACTAAAGAAATTCTCTAACGGCTGTCTAGTTGAGTTGTTATAATCATCTGTGACAGTAACTAGGTCAGCTTTAGTAAATCCTGCGTCATACCACTTCAAATCAAGTAATTTCTCCGCAGACATTTCTTTTAGTTCTCTGGTAGTATATGTATTTCTCCAATCATAATCAAGATAACTTTCACATAACTCTAGGGATTCAGACATCGGCGGATCAAGATACCCACGCTTAACATTCACATCGGTTCCAGTATCATCTATCCAATTTCTTATAAATTCAAGTATTCTTACGTACTGATCCCATGTTCCAAAAAAGTATAATCTTGCAAAATTGTCCTGAACATCTAACTCATACTCGGCGCTATCATATCCGTAACTCTTTGCTAAATTATCATCATCAAACATAAAATCACTATCATCTAAGTATTGTTGTAAATCTGATAATAATTGTTCATTTGGCGGGTATATTGTAATTCCATAATTATCTGCTCGACTATTGAATGATTCATCTTTCTTTAACTTCTTATTCAGCTTATCAATCATATTTCCTGCCCATTTAGATAGTTCTGGATCATCATTTTTATTCCATACTTGTAAATTGTTTAATGCCTTAGTAATCTTTCCAAGACCTTTTTTCTTTGCAAGTTTTTCAAAATGAGACATAGGAAGATCATTTACACTCTTACCTTCTGGAACTTCAAGAATTCCGGGATTCTTAACTTCAATTTCAGTGTCACCCTCACAAACTATCTTTGAAGTGTATTTTGTTTTAGACTCTGTAATATATGATTTTATGTTTAATTCATCTAATGCGGCTTTAATCGGGTCTGTCGGAGTAAAAAACGGAAAATCAAATTCACTATTATGGTAGTCCTTTAGTTCATACCCGTCTGAACCATCGAAAATTCCACAAATACTATATGTTCCATAAGGCTCATAATATTCCAGAGTTGCAACAAGATCATAACCGCCTTTTTGTACAACCCAATTACCTACCTTATATTTGTTACGATCACCAGAAAAGAACTTCTTTACCACAGATTTAATCTTGGAGTATGCTGACCTGTCAATAATATAATCAGAATCATTAACAGACTCTACCTTTGTTTGCTTATCAGCAACACTTAATTTGGTGTTCTCACTCATACTGTTTATATAATCCAATTCATCATCAATGGATTCGTCTAGTTCATAATCTTCTTCATCTTCATAGCGTTCTGAAATTCCGTCTAAAACGGCATCAATAAAATCATCACTATGTCCTAATTTTTTAAGTTGTGTTGAAATAGAATTAAATGTTAAACTGTCATACTTCCATCTACTGTAGAAATAATTTACAGCTTTTTCAATATTATCAAAATTGCTCTTCTCTATCAGCTTAATCATACAAACACTCCCATAGTACAAATTATCAATATCTTCTATATTTGTCCATATAAAAAGGACTCGGTAGTTTTACGTGATCCATACCATAACCGGATACTACAAAATAGAAAATCAACTATTCTGTTTTGTAGTATTACTTAGCGTCACACTTATATATCATGTGTAACTAGCAGTCAGTATTTCATCCAATACTGCTGTTTACCATCGCCGTAAAAATCTCCAGTTTCGTAAACTTCAAAACCATAGTTTTTATACATATTTACAGCGCGTGTGTTGTCAACGTCTACAGTTAGATCACGCCCGCCAAACTTACGAACACAATCATCTAGCAATATTTTGCCGAAACCCATACCACGATATTCCGGCTGAACCTGAACATTAAATATAAATCCTTTATTTTCACCAGAATGATAAACAAATGCATGACCTATCTGATCATCTGTTTCGGGATCAACAAGAACCTCTCCAACTGTCTCACGATTTAATTGTTTATAATACTTACGACATTCATTATCAGTTTTTAGGTATTCTGTTGCTTCCTTAGATGGGACAAAATATCTAATAAAATCACGATTATTGCTATTTCTGATATCAGATTCATTGATCATAAGTTTCACAATAACACACCTCAATCTATAACAAAACACATGCACCTAATGTCTATGCATTAAGTGCATGTGTTTAATGCATTTAATTATCTTCTTCTAAATTTTCTATTTCTTCTGACAGATTCGGTGCGACCATTAGAACGTCTACGTCTTCTGTCTACAGATTCATCAAATTCATCTTCAGTGTCTCTGTTTTCCCATTCATCAAATTCATTCATTCTGAAGATAAAAGCTAGGCATTTTGCAAGTTCTTCATCGCCAAGACATCTAACAATTTGAGAATCAAGTTCTTCCTTACCAAAGTAGTCACATGCAAAATCATATGCTTCTCTAGCTTCCCAATCGTTTACTACCCAACCATAACTTTCAGCTTCGTTAAATTCTCTCTTTACCATAATTAATTCACCTCAAAATAAATTTATAATTTACATAAATTTCGCATATAATCACTATCATTATAGTGATCTGATATATTATAATGTTAGTTATTCCATATGTTTAATGAAATATGTGTAAATATTATTAAAGACCTAATTCTTCAAGCGTCTTATTTCCACCCTGTCTTTCAGGCACATCACCGCCAAGAATCTCAGCGACTTCAAAATCATCAAGCAATCTATCGACTTTTATATGTCCAGTAATGACCCACGGAACAGTATCAGGTCTTGGATTTGTGCGATACTTATAATAACCTCTTGTCGGAAGTTTCGGAAGTCCTGCAAGTGAGTGCTGATATTTATCAGAACGGTACGTTGTTCCATCTGCTCTAGTTCTCATATATCCCTGATCATCTGCTTCTGACTGATAATCAATATCCATTACGTAATCACACAGTCCCCAAACAAAGTCATACGGAAAATAAACCTCTCCGGTATTAGCAAGAACTTTGTAGTATGTATCTTCGTCCTGTACGTAAAACACCTTATCATTATTTGCTTGTTTAGCATAATTACTAATAAATGTTTTCATTGTTTTTACTGATTTTGCATCTTCCGTTGGCTCAGTTGAAACCCAAGTAACCGATCTATCAAACTGTGGCGCTCTTGGTAGATCGCCTAAATGAAAACCCGGTCGATACGAAAGTTGAGAAGACCCTATACTTTTCACCTGCGGTCTACCAGTCTTAGAAAGTCCTGCAAATTCTCCCTCTTCTGCGTCAAGCCAAACACCAATAGGAGTATCTTCTCCACCTGCGTTTGCAACCATTGGTGGATACAGCTTACCATTCTTTACACGGAACACTTTGTACGCTTTGCCAGTTTTAGATTCAGAAAAGTCCATTTCAGAAATTTTTTCGTTAATACGTAGCTTGATCGGTGTTCTAACACGTTCAAACATATCATAATCAATTACCGCAGAACATTTGTTTTGAATATGCTTTGCAATGGCGTAAACTGTTTTAGATTCACTTCCTGATCCTGTAATATCAAACTCGCGCTCAATGTCCTCACACAACTCTTCAAGTGTCGGAATAAAACCTCTTACGGCGTGATAAGAAACCTGCTCATCAATATAATTATTTATATCTGTAGAATGAGCAATAATATAATCATGCTTATATTGTCCAAGTCTATCCATTCTATAAAAACTCCTTTACGCATATTCTTCATTATCTACATAGTCAAGATTTCTTGCATACTTCTTGTCATATTTAATCTCAGTATCCTCAGATCCACATTCAGGACAGTACGCATACCCCTGTAATAGATCATCAAATAATCTGCTACTTCTTCTGCTATGAATCGGATCAAACTTTTCAACATATCCACAATCATTACATTTGAAATAGTTTCCGGTTGCTTGTGCTATTGCGGCTTCATCATCATGCATAATATAAGGCTCATACGTTTCTCCATCACTAGACAGCTTGTATGAATCAATGTCGCCGCCGCAAATACCGCATTTGTATAACGATGGATCGGCTATCTTTTTACAGAACTTTGCAAATGATGCAACATTCTTATCACACTTCGGGCAATATAAAACATATGGTTTCTTTGCAAGTAAACTTCTGAACAGTTTCGACTCACCATCATCAGCATGTGTATCAATAACTACACCTAAAACGTCACCGATGATTTTTCCCCACTTGTGGAACTCTCTGCCATGATTGAAACATCCGTTTATTGTGTGACAAAATTCATGTGCCAACACAGAAAGAACTATTTTATCATCTCTGTCTTCAATCTTAGATAGATTTGGATTTAGTGATATTGTATAATCATATACATCGCCATCCGATCCTGTATAGTCATACTTCCTAGAACAACGCCCTAACACCTTTCTATTACTCATTCTTATGTCATTTCCAAGTGTTTTGCGAATGTGATCAAAAGGAATCGGAATTTCTGGATGTTGTTCTAACTGATCCCACGCAAATTCAAATACAAATTGCATATCATCCTTTGTGTATTCTTCCAGTATCATTAACATATCACCACTCAATCACCTGAACCATCTGAAAAGTAAATGAAATCATCATCGTCATCATCTTCACAGTCATCATACACAGGTTCTTTTGTAAAATCATCTACTACATCATGATATTTATTATACCAATAACAATTTATACCACAATGCTCACAGATAACAGATGATGTTTCTTCACCACAATGTTTACAAATCATTATGAATCATCGTCCTCATTAAACATAATCTGTTCCTACACGATCAATCCACTCTGTAATATATCCAAATAGATCATCAAGATATGTAGCAGATGCATCATCGTACTCTCCATCGTAGTCAAACGTGGCTGTCCACGCATCGTGAATATTTGTATTTGAATGTTCAAGCATTATAGTTGTCAGTTCCTTGTGTTCATAAGAAGAATATAGAATTACTTCAAATGAATCATAATGACCTCCAGCCATATGAGTACCTTTAACATCAATTGTGTATCCGTTATCATCGACATATTCTTGAAGCCTATCTGTAAATTCCTGAAAATCAAGAATTGCAGAAGAACTAGCCTGAGATTCAGCAAATAATTCATTTTTTACGTTTGAGAACTTCAAAGATTCACTTACTTCTCCATTATCAGTGCCAAAAGTCTTTACATAAGTATAACATGAAACGGATGGATTCTTTCCAGATTTTATGGCATTTTTAATATACTGCTTGGCTCCAATTTCAATAACAGCTTGGTTGACACCAAAATCTACTATTTTATTATCGCTATCATCTACAAGTATATATCGTTTAACTTCTTTTTCATTATTAGATTTTTCATTAATGTTCAATTTCATTAGTAATCACCTTCCATAGATTTTTCAAATCTGTTTTTATATTCCAGACATTCAATATATGTTTCAAGTGCAACTTGCTTTGCTTCCTGAACAGTATATGCAGAAGTTGTGACAATTATAATGCGCACAAATCATTGTAAGTCACTCTTTTCCGAAAAAGTTGCACAAATAATCACCAATTTCTTGAAATTAGTCTGTGTTCAGAAGCATAATCATATATCATATCAAAAATGTCTTTTGATGTATTAATTACCATTTTTCCAAAGTCCTTATTTACTTTTTTCCAACGACAATCGTAAATTTCATCTCCAAAATAAGCGGCATAATTTGATATTGCATAAGAATCTTCCTTAGTAACATACGGGATTTCTCGTTCTTCAATATCTTCACTATCAGAATAATAGGACTCAGTAAATGATTTTCCAACCTCTCTATCGAGAAATTTCTTAAAAGAATGTTTCCATGTTTTTCCATATCCCCCGCTGAAAAATTCTTTTCCGTAGTATGTTCCGCGATTACCATTAAATCTGTCATAAACAGTAAATTCTGCGGAAACTCTTGTATCTCTGTCTGCTTTAGGATCAATATAAATTGTATATGTCCACAATTCATAATTGTTTCCATCGCCAACCATAACACCACCATTTGTTACTCTAGCACTAAGTTTGTCAGCATTGCTAGCATCAGCAACAATATGTCTAATTGCTTCTTTTTGATCTAAATATGCACCACCAGATTTCTTATTATATCTATCAATAACATCTGATTCATAAATCAACTTCATTATATTCACTCCTTTATTTTCTACAATTATGACAAGTATAATGATCTATTCCGGCACGTTCTCCAAGCATAGTCCAAGTTATGTGAGGAATAGTCGGAAGATCAAGATTATAGTAATCTACTATCTTTTGCTTACATTCTTTATTGTTTATACACTTATCTAAAAATACTATGCATGTATACTCTTCAAACTTTCCATCAAAATCATATTCAGGGTCAATCATTATCCGACCTCTAGGAAAATAATCCCATGACATGCGCTTGTCGCCAACTGTATAATCATCAGAAAACGTATTCCAAGTATTCTTATGTGTTTTACCGTTCAAGTCATATCCATAATTATATTGCGGAACTTCTGACGTAATCCCTACGACATCACCGTCAATTATCCAGAAAAATCCCTCATAAGGATAATTTCTATTTTCGGTAAGTTTCATTACATTAGTCACCCTCTACAACTGAACTCTTTTTCAGCTTATGGAACAGACCGTTAAATCTATCGTTATAGCAGTCAATATAGAAATCTTCATATCCATCAAATAGGTGTAAACGCTTTCTCTTATCATGGTATCCGCTAATGTCATCATCTCTGTCATACTCAATCTCAACTACCTTATATGGAATGTATCCTTTATTTCCACCATTCGGAAGATGTCCGAACTGGAAATCTCTTATAATATAGTCACCTTTTTTTAGCGTAAGCGGATCACAGTTATAGTCATCAATATGATCTTCAACCTGACAGAAGAGTGTGTATGGTTGACCTAGTTTCAAATGGTCTAAATGTTCACAAATCGGTGTACGCTTTCTACGAACACTAGCAGACATGATACTCTCTGTGTATCCCTGTGCGCCGCATTGTGTGATTCTTGATATGAAATACTTCATCTGAGATGTGAAGAATCTTGTCCACTCATCTAGTGTAGATTGAATGTCGGAAGAAAAGTTATTGTAAATAGATGAAATATATTCAATTACAGTATTTACTACAAGAGATATTGCCTGTACGCCTGTTTCAAGTGTAAACGAACCGCCGCCAATATCAACTGTCCATAGATCACCGACAATATCACTTGCATTGTTAATGTTGCGAATATATGAACCATCTTCACAATACATCTCAAACGCCGCATCTGCACAATCCCACAGCTTATAATAAATCTCATACGCCTTTTCATGAAGTTCCTTGAAGTTTTCGCCGCAAGCGTTAATGTGAATTGTGTGAACATCATTAGACGCAAGTGTTAGAATATATCCAAGTGTTTCAAGTGAATTATTGCTCTGCTCTGAATCAACACCTACCACAGTATCAGGAATCGGAGCGAATTCAGAATTATAGTCCTCATTTCTAATCTCGATCATAGCACATTATCCCACCTTGTTCTTTATATCTTTTACAATTAAAATTGCTGTTTGAATATCAACTGATATTGAATCAGCACGTTTCGTATTTCGTGTACAATCAATACGCACATCACGCTTACCGTCATTCAGAACCTCTATATACATTCTTGTCATGCGATCTCTTGTATACCTAACACGAATGTTAACATCATCTGATACAATTATTCTAAAGTTTCCGTCATTGTTGTCAATATATCTTACGCCCATATTATCTGCAACGGATATTAGCTTATCCTTTAGAGATTCACCTTTATCTGAATCCGCGTTCATATCGAATTCAAAATCATCCGCATCTTCATAAATACGTTTATATCTCGGATACACTAATCATCCCACCAATCAATTATAGTTTAGTTTATCGAATAAACTTTCTGTAATATCTGCATTCGGCATCATGCCGTGATCTCTCTGAAAGTTACACAGTGCTTTGATATATTTCTTATCCCGTTTATATGGAGTAGATTCATTTTCACTTAGATACCCTAATTTAATCAGCTTTTCCTGTATCCAGTTGATTCTAACTTTCATTGGCATATTTGAAAAACTTGTGTATTTCATTCTTCATCCTCCACATCAAAACAATAATTACATGAAATATACACGATCTTATCTATAACCTTTTTAAGATTTTCAATGCACTTACAAACAAAGTCGTAAGACCTTTCAGAGATAATTGATTCGCACTGCTTGATAAAAGATGTACACGCTTTATAAAATTCTTCACTAATCGCTCTGAGGTCGGATTCAGTTTCGCATGTACCATCAAGCAACTGCTCAATAACAGCATAGAATGTATTACACAGATTTTGATAATACTCATAAATCTTGTAATACACTGGTTGCTTTGTCAATTCACGCTTAATATCAATGAGGTAAACATCACTTCGTTTTTTGTATTTAATAACTAAATCTTCATCAACAAATAGATGCTTTACTTCCGGAGCATTAAGAAAAATCATATTAATATCCCCTAACGATTAACTCTGATTTAATATCTCTCACCGCTGTAAGAATATCAGACAGATTTTTATCACCTCTTAGAAGATTCTCAACAATTGCGAGCGACTTCACAGCATTAGATCCGTTACGCTTACTAGATTTTCTGCTTAAACTTTCATCCATTTCTTCATCTTCATCATCCGGAAGCAGGTCATCCTTAAATTCATCAACATCAATTGCAACATCATACAGTGATCCAGTAATGCCGATAATATTATTGAGTGTTTCTGCATCCTCTTCGTCAACAACTGCGGTCAGTGCTTCTGCGGAGTCAGCTACATCAAGAATATCATTGTACAGCTTATCAAGACCGTCTACTAGATTATCAGGTTCATCAGCGTAATCTTCTTCCGGATCAACAGTATCAAATTCTTCATCCTCTTCTACAAGTCGCTTATCGTCATATACGTTTGACAGCATATTCAGAGTATTGATAGATTCATTGATTCTATTAACAACATCGTTTGTATTATCAACGCTGACCTTAATGCTATCAATTGTCTTACCCTTTTTGTCTGTAATAGACATCTGATACTTTGTAGCAGTGACAACGCCCTCTAGTGTCAGCATACCGCTAACAACACGGAATCTGTGATCTTTCGGATTCTTTGAAACCTTTGCAGTCACATTAGCTTTCTTAAAAACTTTAGCAAGAAACTCATTTGTCATATTATTACCTCATTTCATTTTTCTAAACTTATTCATCCAATACCATATGAAATACGACATAATATTCAATGAGAACTTCTTAGCTTCAATTCGCCGGAGTTCTCTATTGAATGTGTTATCATATGTGTAATTGGAAGAAATCTGAATTGTATAATCTCTGTTGAAACAAACAGATATATAATACTTATTTGTATAGAACTTTGCATATCTTCGTTTATTAAACGCTTTCAAGATTGCGTAGTCTATTGTTGACCGTTTCAACTCTTTATCAGCACTCACATGAATCTGCTGATCGAATTCAAGTAGCGGTATCATAACATCACCTTAAACATGAAACATATCAGGAAGAATTTGAGACAGAATGTATACAACTATACCTAGAACAACTAATTCAACAACTCGTTTCACAATATCATTTACGTTCCTTGCTGTGTTTTTATCGCGTGAATTTTTTTCTTCCATTATTTTTGCGTCTAAATCTTCTTGCTTTTTCTTCATATCCTTTTGATCTGACTTCATATCTGCCATATCATCTTTCATAGTAGTGATATCTCGTGACATGATCTGAATGGACGTTGCGATAGTGTGAATATCCTCAACCTGATTTTCAACCTTATCAAGTCTTGTTTCATAGGTGTTTAATCTTACCTCATGTTCGGCAAGTTTTTCATTCACTGTAGTATCCATATCAAGTTCTCCTTATTTATAATATTTTTTAGTAAAACGCATTACGGTGTCTCTTTTGAATTCTTAATGTAATTCTCTATCGCCATTTTTACAAATGTGTCAACATCTCCGAATGACTCAACGATCTTCTTCCGATCATCATCTGTCAGCATATTTTCAATCGCAGTTGTCGTGTACTTAAATGCTTCTTCTTGTTTTGTCTTATCAAAGTTGTCAGAAAGTTTCAGGTCATCTACAAATGTTTGGTTTGTTGCTTCAACGCACAATTTCACAATATAATCAAGTTTATCAATTATAAGTTTCATTGTATCGTTATTCGTTTTTTGCTTCAACCGTTCAAGGAACACATGAAGCATTTGATATGCGAATACTAGCAACGCCGATACTAAGAGACAGCCAAAAACAGTAAGTACATTCATGACTATATCTTTCATAGTAAACTTCCTTTCTTATTTTAACATATCAGAAACTTCATCATTTATAGACTGAACGTAAATAGTTGTTTGGAATGATACAGTACAGTTTTCACAACCACATCTAACTGTCAGCGTGTTCAGTCCGGTCATTGTAAAATCCTTAAAAACAGGAACACATAGAATCTGCCCTCTGCTAGCATTGAGTATTTCAAGTGTTCCTGTGAATTTTATTGTCTGTAAATCAGTGTTTGTTATACAAGCAGTCAGTTGACAATTTTCACCTAAATCAAAATAAGAGTGTCGTATCCGACTTGTATCATCACTGTTAGCATTTGCAATAAATTTCGGAGATTCATGCAACTCAAATATAATATCCGGAAAATTATTCGTCAATCCCTTTTGAACAGTTATTGATCTTCCGACTGCAATTGGAGAATTATTAATATTGATTGGAATGTAAATCACTTCAATCACCTCTATCTGAAAACATCTTCATAAATAAATGTCTAACAAAATAGGATTTTTTGTGTTATTTATAACTTTTTTGAGTATCCTTATCAGTTGAATTCATAATTGATTTTCTCTTACCGCCAATATGCTCAAATAAAATAACAAGCGCATACTTATTACAAAGTTTTTCATAAAAAGCTACTGCGTCATCGTAAATGTCAAACTTCTTTTTCTTCTTTGGTTGATTTGTTTTATCTACATCATCCCACGCCATTACATAGAAATAATGAGTATTTTTATCATCGTGTAGTACAATCATTACATCACTCTCCCTTATATGGTTTCATATCATCACATTATAACATCTCTCCAACTGTCCGCCCAATCCGGAATCTGAATATATGTGCCTTTTATATTCTTCCACCGATAATCATCAAAACTGCCGTCAAGATAATCTGTTGCATCAACTGAATCTCTCCAACCCTCAATGGAGTCATCATACACAATATAAGCATTATATACAATATATTCATAAGCATCTGAATAGATTAGCTCTGTTATGTTTCTTAACTTAATTGCTTCGATTGCGTCTGCATACATTCCATCAAAAACATATGCCTTTCCATCAGACTCAGCAAATAATGCTTCACCCTCATTATCGTCAAGCCATGACATATTGTAGTAGAATTCTTCCATGTCATCTTCATAGTATTCTGGATGTTCGTTATATGTCTGAATAGTTGTTGCAGATGCCGCCATTGGAAACTGTTTGTTATATAGTAAATCTATAATAAACTGTTTTGCTTCATTCTTTGATCCTAGAATTGTAACATCTGTTTTTACGTTTGATTCTGGACTTCTAAGTGAAATATACGGCATACTGACAGCGGACTTTCTCGATAATGGCTTCTTTGGGCATCTCGGAATAAAAATACCGTTTTTTACCATTTCATTCATCTTATACTTTCTAACATCATCTTTTTTAATATCTTTCCAATTTATAGGCTTTTTAGGCTTCTTACCAAAATAGTAAATACCGTTATCATCTAATCCTGTATCACTATATGCTGTTTTAGATGCAACACATGCGGTATCTTCTGCTATAGACAGGATAAGTCGTTCAGTCGGTTCTAACTTTCCGTTTCTGTATTTCTTCGAGTCGTTTCTAAACGACTTAGTTATTTTAACATTACGTGCCACAAATATCACTCCACATATCATCAAATGTTTTATATGTTTTTGTTTTTATTTTTCCGGATGCAATGTCTCTCGCTTCTTTCATTGCATCCAATATTTCTTGATTTGGAATAAACTCTGATCCGTAATTATCATCATTTTCGGAATCTCTGATCTTAACTGCTACTCTTTCCTCCTCTATAATTTCAGAGGAAGGATTTTAATTAAATATCTTCATAAAACACATCCTACGTAAATTTATATAAATACCCGTATATTATATGATTGTGCAATTTATCTGCACTAAACCTAAATTCTTATCATAGAGGAATGAATATGATCGTTTCACTGCGCCGACATACCCACAATCGCTGTGCCATGAATCCGCACATGTAACACTAGGTAGCCATCTGAAAATAACTCCGCCGTTTTCCTCTACTTTTTCAGAATGATAATGTGCTAGATGATATTCTCTGTAGGTAGATTCTCCCCACTCTTTAGAGCATTCAACACTCATTAGGTGCGGAAGATTCTGTTTCTTTTCGTAATAGCTATGAGCAAAACCTAGAAGATTTGTACCGTAATGCAGATAATATCTAGGTTTCAGATTAACATCAATTTCCACATTCTTGTTATTTCTAAACCATGCTTCAAGATAGCACGTTGCATAGAAATCAACTTGTCTGCTATGGTTAGATGCAATATAGAATGTCTTTACGGGTGCGTACTGACTTAATATATCAAGTGCTGTTACAAGAATCTCACATCCGGTAAGAAACAGCTTTGTCCACTTCGTATCATTGTCTTGAGGTGTTCCGCCTGTAGTTGATCCGGAAATACCATCAGAATTAAAGAAATCATTTGTCCATACAAAAATGATCTGGTCAATCTCATCCTTAATCTTATCAAGTCTTTCACATTCATCATCAATTACTTTGAAGAACCTCTCTTTTGCTATCTCAGTGTTATATGCTTCACCCGTTTCTTCCTCAAAAGCCAGTTTACCCAAATGTAAGTCAGCGATATTAACCTCATACAGATAATGTCTATTCTTAGACTTTGTGTACTTAGAAACTCTCGGTGTGTATTTGCATTGCAGTTCATTGAAGTGCTTCTTAATATCTTCAATGCTGACAGCATCCTTAATAGGCTTTGCTGTGATCTTACTCTGATACAGCGTTAAAAGCTGACCGCCCTTTTTCTGCTGTTGCCAGTAATTGTTTTTACAACTGATTATTTCCCACTTACTAGGATCAAGCCCATGTGCAGTGAGAATATTGACCGGAGTTAAATCCTGACCTTTTTGTAGTGCAATGATTCTATCAAACGCAACACTTCCGTCAGACTTATACTCAACATAATTTGCATTTGTTGGAGTATCACTATTTTGAACATCTTCCTCAGTTACATCAAGAATACCGCCGTTTCTCTTAATATATCTATCAACTCTTGACCGGATACATGTATATGTCAAATCATTGTACTTTTCATAGAGTTCTTTCTTGGCTGTCAATGGGGATTTACCATCCTTCAGCTTTTCTTCAAGATCATGGAAAAAATCGGATTCACTGTAAATTGTCTCAGTGTTCAAAATAATCAACCTCCATACCAAGTTCTTATATTTATAATGTGATTTGCATAAATTATTTTATTTGGAAAACCAATATAAAATTGGTTAGTGCCTATAACTACTCATTTATAGTATATCATATTTTTATGAAAAAGTCAAGTGTTTTCGTAAAAAAAATATGTGCCAGTGTATAAAAACACACTGGCACATAACATAATGCATAATCACTTAACGGATTCTTTCATATTGAACTTTTTACGATTGCGTGTAATAAAGTTATAAACCTGTTTTGATGTCTTAAAGCCATACTTCTTGTACTTCTTGATGAATTCGGTAGCACTATGAGCATCATAATAAGAAATTGCCTGTCTGATCATAGAATCATTATTCGGAAACTTCACGCACATATTATGCTTCTTCTTCTCAGGCTTTGGAGTCTGTGTGGAAGTCTTATCCGTACTTTCCGACTTAGACTTTGTTTCAACTTTCTTGTTTTCCATGATTGCATACTTGTATCTAGCGTCACAAGCCTTTTTTGGTGTATCAATACCGTACTTAGAATACTTCTCAACAAGTTCAGCAGTTTTCATTGTCTCACAATCTTTCAGGAATACAAGTCTCTCGTTGTGAGTAAAAGGTGTACGGCGATTGAACTTCTTAGGCTTGTCTGTTTTTTGAACATCAGAAACATCAGTTTCAGGCTCATTCTTAACATCTTCAACATTTGTCGTGGACGGTTCTTTGTTCTGATTACCTACATACTGTGCAAGTGCCTGTGAAATTACAGCAAAAGATTTAACAAGTTCTTCCATTCCATCAATCTTAATTGTTTGTGTAGTCGGTGCAATTGTTGCAGTCGGTGCTTTGACTTCTTCCACGACCTCCGGAACAGTTGTAACTGTTTCAGAATCTTCCACATCATCATACACGTTTTCAATGTTTTCAACTTTGTTGTACTCAGCCACAGGTTTTACTTCAACCGTTTGTGTGCCGACCTTCTGATACTTTTTTTCAAGTTCAAACTGCCGAATAATTCCGGCATCAACCTTATCCATAATATCATCTGTAATGTTTCTTGTGTTAGATTCGCTATAAGATGAAGAATTACAGTAAATCTTATCCACAAGCATGATTGAACTGATATCAATGATGTAATCGTTTCCGTACTTTCCCTTGTACTGAATGAAATACCACTTCTCAGAGTTCTTCTGAACATCATGGTCAGTTTTCAGTGGAGCAACATGAATAAGCTGACTATAGGTATTGCAAAGATTGTTTGAGATCACAATATAAGGTCTTGATTTCTTGATTCCATTATTGCACGGGACTCCTTGCTTTGAGGAAGGTTCATCAATAAAAAAGACCATTCCACGCTTTACCTGAAACACAGGCTCTTTTGATTTTTGCAGTTGCATACTATTTTCCTCCTTAATTGTTAAATGTTTTAACGTGCCAATAATTTTTGTTTTATATCCTGCTCTCCTAAACATGCCTATGTGCTTATGAAGAACTTGATATACAAATAATAGTAATACTTATTATTTTACTATACATATATCTTTTTTATTTATTGCTTATTATGTATTGCGTATATATAATATATAATAAGGGAAAATTTTATTACCTTTGCTTTAGTAAACTAAAGTGATGTTTTTGTATAGTAAAATACTAGCAGATGCTTTATTTTCGATATAAATTGTTGAAAACTTTTTTAGTTTTATATTGTAGCAATAATCTTACACTGATTTCAGAAAATTTGCTCCATAGTGTAAAATTTTGTTACACTTGTGGTATCACGTATTTACGTGAATTTTGATATGTTAGCTATATCTCACCAGTGTAACATTATTTTACCTTATAGACTGCCACAGTGTAAAATAAAGTTACATTGAGTATAGACAAAAGTTTATCAGTAATGTTTATTATCTTTTGTCATTTATACGATTTACTCTGTTCACTTCTTTTGTCACGATTGCGGTCATTCTTCTGATTCTTTCCTCTTCAATTGGCGGGATGTATGGCGATCTTACCTGCGGAGGCGTATACTCATTAAATGTGTTACCATTTCTTCTAATGATTCTGGGCTTACATGTGGTTGCTAAAAATGCAAACACACAGCACAGACCAATACAGCCGATAGATTTAATATCACCATCTGTAGTACCTCTCGTATAGTATACAAACACTCCCACAAGGCTTGCAAAGAATCCAATGGTGAATATTGTTTCTAAAAGTCTATACATGTCATCTACCTCCCGTTCTATAGTTTCCATATCGGATAAGTCCAATAGATACAATCAATACAAGCAGTTCCGGCTTTGTTATAGTTATATCTGTTTTTCCGCCGAAATACATTGCATATATGATCAGCGACAATGCACCGATTCCTGTACAGAATTCACCGAAACGATACCCTAAATATTGGACTTTGTTCTTAAATTTCATTTTTATCGCCTTTCTTTCTGTACAAACATAGTATAACATATTTCAATCTTTATGTCAATACGTTATACCATATTTTGTTTAACTACACATATTTTCGTGCTACTTTTTATCTCTTTTTGTACATATATAATGCCTTTGCATCATTGGCATAGATGTTTACATTCGATACAGTCTTTGAGAACGTAGCACATCTAATGAAGTCTCTAGTCTGTTCGCTCATTTCTGTTTCTGTCGTAAAATCTCCGTCTTCAAACTTAACGAAAAGAACTCCGCAATCATTTTCTCTTATCACAAGAGAGATATCAGAATCGTACATCGGAATTAACCCCCCTTTCTAAATATAGTATATCATATTTTCAATGAAATGTCAAGTAGTTTGCAGAAAATTTTTTGAATTTACTATTGACTTTTTTAGTAAGATGTGATATAATATACACAAAGAGGTGATCATATGATAGATAAGTATTCTGAACTTAGGTTATTTCTGACTTCAATTGGAATGTTGCAAACATCTTACTATTCATATGCCGCAACAATTCCATCTGATAAGTATAGAACCGTTGATGTAACATTTGATATTGTAAGCGGCACGTTACACATTATTTACCCTGATATTGAATATAATAAGCAGAATCCGTATAGTCCTAAAAAGAATAATGTCAAGGTTATCACAAATCCGGAAGATTTTGAAGTATGCAAGCATACGATCTTGAAAGCAATAAATAACTTTGTGTGAGGAATTATTATGCTAGTTAAATATATTGAGAATAGAGATATTGTCGTGGCACATATTGTAAGATGTGATGTTGTACGGTCACTTGATGATGAAGATAATGTATATTTGTTGAGATTGTTCACGCAGGACTTCGGAGATGTTGTTCTGTGTAAGTCAACATATAATAATTGCTTGGATGCATTGACTGAGTTATATGATCATGAAAAACTTGATCTATCATGCAATGCTAACTTTGAAGTAGAAGTTATGAATGTATTCAGTCCAGAGATGCTGTTTTCGCTAGATGATGATGTAACTGATATTGATATTGAAAGTCTGTATCCGGATTTTGATGACGATGATGACTACGATGATGAATATTAATTTAATTAAAATAAAGGCATTCTACTATTACATAGAATGCCTTTACTATTTACAGATTATTTATAAGTGCTGTTTGTGTTGCATTTCCGGCAACTCCATCAACTTGTAATCCATGCTCTAGTTGGAATGCAAGCAACGCACCTAATGTGATCTTGCCAAAGTCACCATCAATATCTCCCGTAAAATATCCTAGTTGTTTCAGATACCATTGCAACCATTTAACGCTTTCTCCGTTATCTCCTTTTTTGATTACAGTTGTCGGGGTATGATACGGAGAAGCAACGCTAGGTCTTTTAACAACCGCCGGATTCTCAATAAATCCTAAGAATTTATAATTTTGTCCCCCGCCCCAATTACCATCATTTCTTCTAGTAGTTGTCCAGAAAGACCTAGATGATTTATATCCGGATTCACTTGTAACAATACTTCCGTCAGCATTGATCTTTTCAACTATAGCAACATGACCTGCTCCATCAGCACTATTTCCTACTTGACCTTTTGCAAAAACAAGACACGCTCCGAGTGATGGTGTATGAGAAACTTTAAGACCTTGTGCGTTTGCGAATTGGTTTATAAAATTCTCAGCGTTCGTAGAGCCTAGATATTTACACCTACCGTAACCGCCTATCTCATTAAATCTTCCTACGGCGTGTCCAACGCAATTATTATAAACATTTAATCCCTCTTGTGCAGGATTTCCGACAATACATGGATTATACCCGCCAGATGCGATTGTGTTGTAATATGGGTTTCCTCTTTCAGGAATCGTCAGTCTTGGCACGAAGTTTACTGCATTGTCAGTGCTATTGTTCAATTGTGTTGTTTGTGGTGTATGTGGTTGTGACTGTGTATTTGAAGAAAAGCCGTTTAGTCCCTTATTTTTAATTTTAGTAGGATAATCTGTATAGCAGACATCAAGATCAACATTTCCAGTTATACCAATAACCTTTCCAGTTTCACTTTTCTGCCAAATTCCAACATCACCGTCATATCTTAGCTTGCTACTCCATTCCGCAAGCCACAGTGCATAGCGTTTCTTAATATCGTCCTCAATATAAGATTGTAGATGTCCACGAGAGATATAAAGACCTACCCAATAACCTTTGGACTCAACTCTTGATAGAAACGCTCTGACAATAGAAGACAGCTTAGATTTTCCTAATGCTAGTTGTGAATCAAGTTCAATATCTACGAATACCGGATATTCAAATTGCTTACCTTTGATGATCGACAAGAAAATATCCGCTTCCTCTACTGCTTCTGTCTCTGTCAACGCTTTACAAAACCAGTATGTTCCGACTGGAATTCCTTTTGCCTTTGCGTTTGAATAATGTGCTTCAAACATAGTATCTTTTTTACGTTTTACTTTGCCACCACCCGCTTGAATGATCACAAAATCAGTCACAACTTTGCTCCAATCAACCTGAGTTTGACACCATGAAATATCAATTCCTCTAGCAATAACTGTTCTCATACTATACACATCCTTTCAATAAATAGCATAGTCACGTATCTGCTATTATATATAATGTTTGTAATAGAACATATCATATAATTTATTGCAACATATAGCTAGTACCTACAGAATTTCACATTATTCATTAAAACAAAAATATTTTATAAAACGCTTGACAAATGACAGATTATATGATATACTATGTTTAATGATAGTGAGGTGTCTATTATGGATACAGATGGAATGCTTGAAAGACTTTCCGCAGAATATGTAGGTAAGTGTAATTGCTGTGATGAATGCTTTGCAGAGTTTTACTGTATTGAAAATGATCTACGGGTAAGCAGATGCCCGAATGATGATTGTCATAAAAATGTTATAGAATACTTAAAGGAGATTTTTTCATGAATATTACAGTTAGACATGGTGTTTTTGAGACAAATTCAAGTAGTACACATAGTATCGTGATTCCAAAGAAAGATGTTACAGAATTCCCAAAATCCATCGAATTCTGTCAAGGCGAATATGGGTGGGAATTTGAACAATACAGTCTACCGAATTATCTATACACTGCTATTCGCAACAGTCGGCATGTGGATGAATATATTGAAAAACTGAAAAGTGTACTTGATAAACATAATATTGAATATACGTTCGATGATTCATATGAAGGATACATTGATCATGAATATGAACTTGAAGATTTCCTAGAAGCTGTGTTCTCGGATGAAGATTTACTGCTTAGATGTCTTTTTGGAGATAGTGCTGTCTACACAGGAAATGATAATAGTGGATATACAGAGGAAGATACAGACGGTTGCATGATCGCAAGAGAAGAATATTATGATTCTGATAAAAATGAATATGTTGGGAATCCATACCACGATGAAGCAAGCTATGACTATTTCTTTAAGGGTAATTGATCATGACATTTGAAGAAGCTGTAAAGTTTTTAGAGGAAGTAGAAGAAACAAACCTTAATCTTTATGTGATTAACGGAAGATGTTCAGGAAAACTTCAAAAAGCCAGACTTCTTGAAGCCATTCACGTTATTAAAGAATGTGCTGTTAATGATTATGTGAGAGATAAAAGATTGATTCCTGTAACGCCACACCATACAAAGATGGAATTCCGTAGTGAAACAACCCCATATGTAATTACAGATAATTGTCCGGTATGCTTCTATAAAAATGGTTTAGGTTTATTTGATAGTATGTTACCGAAGAAAGCTAAATTTTGTCAGCGTTGTGGTCAAGCTATTGATTGGTCTGAATACGATGAAGATGGAAAAATGGATTGGGATGCTTATATGAATAGAGGTGAAAAACATGCTGAACAGTTTTGAAAAATTTACTGACTACTTATCCAAATCACTTGCTAATATTGGTATTCCAGTAGATATTGAACGGTATAAGTTTTTAGATAACTATGATGCTGACAGATTTATTATTATCGGATTGGGTGGATCACACGCATATGGAACAAATGTACCTACGTCTGATCTTGACATTAGAGGTATTGCGCTAAATAGTGTTGAAGATATTCTTACAGGAAGTGATTTTGAACAGATTGTGAATAATGTAACAGATACTACTATTTATTCTCTGAATAAGATTGTACATCTTCTTTCTAACTGCAATCCGAACACAATTGAGATTTTAGGACTTAAGCCTGAACATTATCTGTATGTGTCCGGTTGTGGAAAGAGACTGCTTAAGTCGAAGGATATGTTTCTATCTAAAAGGGCTATTAAGTCTTTCGGCGGATATGCAACATCACAACTGTACCGACTTAGACAGAAAACAAAAGATGCACTCACTGAAGAAGAATTAAATGCACACATTGTAAAAGTATTAAACAATGTAAAAGATACTATCTATGATGGATACGATGTTTCCGTATTTGATATCTACTACAAAGATGGAGAAATTAAAATTGATATCAATGTCAGTGATTATAAACTGGATGATTTCGTGACAATTCTTGAAACATTCAATAAAACGCTTAGAGATTACAGACAACGCTCTGTGCGAAATGATAAAGCTATTGAACACGATAAGATTTCTAAGCACGCCATGCACCTTCTTAGATTGTATATGATGCTTGAAGATATTCTTCTGTATGGTGAGATTAATACCTACCGTGAAAAGGAACATGATCTTCTTATGGCTATTCGCAATAATGAATTTCTTGATGAGCGTGGAATGATGAATGCTGAATTCTTTAAGCTAGTAGATGACTACAAAAACAGATGTGAAATTGCAGAGAAGAAATCTGATCTTCCTGATGAACCGGATAAGGAAAGAATTAAAGATTTTCTTATTGATGAAAATTACATATATTTAACTTACTGAATATATTGAAAATACTAATAATTAAAAACCCCTTGTGATAATTTCAACACAAGGGGTTAGATTTTATTGCTAATTTATGATAAGATATCAATATTTTCCAGTTTAGCTTCAATGAGTTCTCTGATCTTTTCATTAAGCGCGTACATAAACTCTCCGTCATCGAACATCTGATTAACGTCATAATCTGATCCTGAGATGTCTGTAACATTTACAGAAACAGAATACGATCCAATGAATTTTACATGTGCTTCACACTCAAGTTCACGTTCTTCCTCGAACGGAAACCACTCAATAGAACTCTTTCTAAAAAGTTCATTTTTGTACTTATTAAAGACTTCCGTTGCAAACTGATCAATGTACATATCAAATTCACAACAGAGTCCCACATACCCGCCAGAATCCCACATGGAGAATGAGTCCTCATTGATAGATGCATAGTCACCAAACAGGTTTCTTACGTTATCCTCTGCAATTCTGTAGTATGCTTCCTGAGTTGATTCATCATCATAGTCAATGTAGTCATCATTTTCGTAATCTTTATAATCCTCATTAATTCGTAATACCATTTCAAATCATCCTCTCTAAACAATTAAACGGCTTCACCTACAAATATAGTATAACATATTATGAATAAAAAGTCAATAGATTTTGAAAATGTTTATTCATTAACTATTTATTTTCTTTCTAGGAAGCTATTATATGTCATATTAACTGTAGGATTTACATAGACATCGAATCTATATCTTGAAACCTCTGCATGATATTTATTATTCATACTAAATAGTGTTTTTAGTTGTGGTGTGTTTGTAGGAACAACGTAGTTATTTTTCCTTATCATATAGATTGTCAACGGTTTCTGGTTATTATAGCATTCCTTTATCCAATTGATGAAATCTGCCTTTGTCTTTCCGGCAAAATAGTGTGAGTAAATATAAATGTCCTGCTGATCACTTGACTGCTCATTAAAACAAATATATTCAAACACAGATGATAGAAATTCTACAGAGATCGCGCTAGGCTCATTCTCTGTTAAAACCTCTAAGTAATTAGGACTGTTTTTAGTTACGTCAATATGAGGAACTATTGCAATATCGACAACGGAAGAAACATCGTTCGCAGTCTGCATAACCGCACTGTTTTTATAATTAACAAACATATCATCTTCCAGTTCGCGGCGAGTAAACACGTAATATGTTTCATCAGTTACGTTATAATGAATTGGAATTTCAAACCCGTGCGGCTTGTATTCTCTTGTATGATAATCCTGAATCGTGTTACCTTCATCAGGCGCATCTGTAGATATATTTGTTGTCATTACTTTGATATTAAAATCTACGCTATTTCCGACTTCTCCTGATACATTAAATGTGATAGAATTAACTGTCTTTCCGCCTATACCTGTTTCATCTGAATTATAATCATCATAAATATCGGAAGAACTTTGACTGTCTATATTTATAAAATCTAGGTCTGCTCCGAATTTAAGTGATACAGAAACAGTAGAATCCGGATCAATGTCGTTAATAATATATAGGCATCCGTGTCCGTTATTTTGTATAGAATCTGGAATAGTCATTGAATCCATAAGCTGTAAGCTAAGTTCTGAATCCGTTCCTGTAAGTGTTCCGCTGATATGATAATTTCCAAAACCATCACACGTTATAGATAGTCCATTATCAGTAATTGCGTGGTCAGTATCAACCACATCACTTGACGGTAGGATGTTGTATGTTGCATCACCAACTCCGTGAAGTCCTGTAGTTTTTCCAAATACTGTATAATCAAGTATCGGTGTTTCTACGTTATTAACCCCTGTTGGTTGGTTTAATGAAACAGAGTTACCAAGTCCGGTAATAGTAACTTCTTGTGATGGTTCTCCGGATATTGTTGAATCGCTGATCTCAATTGACGTGCTAGGTTTGAAATAATTACATAGAACAGAATCATCAGTATTTATATATTTTCCATGAGTGCTGTCTTTAATGCCGATAACCGTAACTCCTGAAGATGTAGTGTATTCAACAAAATCATCTGGAAAACAATTATACAGGATTCCGTCCTCTTTTCTCATTATGCCACCGGTTTCATCTACAACATATTCAACCTTTGCAACCTTATAGATTGCTTCACCATTCGCACTACTTAGTGAATCAACATAATCACCTATCTTTGCAAGTGGTTCTTCTAGTTCTATATCATTGAAGATAGGCGCAATCATATTGTATTTATTGAGAATTGAATCTGTCGGGTTGAATTTCATAACGATAGGACGTACTACAATATCACCGACATTCTTATAAGCAGTATTAAATTCTATAACAATATCTATTTCAGAATTATTAACCATTTGTAATAGATATGATGGTTTACTAGGAGTAGGTAAAAATGTGCCGATATTGTTTGAATCTTTATCAAAAATGTGCATCTTGTAGAAATAGTTTGTTACAGTGTTATTCGCCGTAGGTCCGCATGGTAATGCATATATGAAATAATTACCTTTATTCAGTTTCAGTTTATTCTGATTAAGCCTGTATAGTGTCGGAATGCTAAATTGTAATGATGTAAGATCATCACCGTTACCAGTCCTGTGTATAACAATATCACCATTTAATTTAGTAATACAGTTGTAGTTATCTGATAGAGTTGTAGTAGTCTCAGATACTATCTTTGGCTTGATAAGATTATTATATTCTGTGCTGATCTGAATATATGATTTATCAGCTTCACGATAGAACATATCCCTCATACCATGTGAAATCTCAATATCACAAGTTCCGCCAGAGTTTGTTATAATGTCATCTCCTAGCATGAATTCTATCTTCTTGATCGTTTCATCAACATATACACTGTAATCAAGATTAAATCTTTTAGATCGAACATTGGGGAAATAATATCTGTCAGATTGATATCCTCCGCATAAACCGCAAGATATTCCATAATTTGAATCATTTTCCCACATCTTTATTATGTGATCATCTCTCAGGTCAGCATTAGTATGTAGTGCATCGCCGCTGTCAGGATTCTGATAGCTTCCGCATACAATATTGCGTAATTTAATCCTTATAGTTATTCCAGAACACTCTTTATTTAATATCGTAAGTGGCTCACTCATTGGTAAACTTATACGATAATTAACAATCGCTTTTGATCTGTTCCCAACTGAATTTATCGGATTTTCAAGTAATGGTTGTGTTGCATAATCATATGTTTGTAGAGTATTACCAATGATAGTATATGATTCTACTGGATCGCCTATTGTTTCTAATCTCATACCATCATTCACGTTGTTTCCATTTATACACTTAACAACAACTGAACCAGTAGATACTTTCCAACCTCTAATAAAGAACAGTCTATTTTTATTGTACTTATATTTCACACTTCGGTCATTGTGAAATACAAATCCAACCTTTTTATCATTTTTAATTATCATTAGTATCACCACTATGTAAGTTTCAAATCTTCCAAAGTAGCAATTTAATACTACTGTGGATAAAATAATCTTCCATCATATTTTTAATTATTCATTTTTTTTATAATCTGAGAATTGTTCCACTCTTATTATTTTTTGTAATGTACGCTTCGCGTAAGCCGCCCTAACGGACGGCGATTACGCGATCACTGGATGATGTGAGCGGGGGCGACTCCTAGGTTACGGTCAGCATTGTTGTTGCTCAAAGCACCAGAAGCGTTACAATTTCGGAAATAGTGAGCGTAAGTCGGGTACGGAGTTCTAAGCCACCAAGAATAAGCAACTCCATTATCAATTCTATGTTTTATTCTATCATCATTTGTATTATGTGTATTATAATAATCTAATAATGTTCCAATATTAGGTGTTGCAGATAGACCAACTTCTGTATGTGATAGTAAAAATACTTTATCTGTGTTTATCTTATATTCTGTATTTAGTGTAAATGTTCTTCCGTCTAATGAAGGATATTCAAATATATTATTTGTTATATGAGTAATTTCAGGTGTTGCTAGTACATTTACAAAATCTTCATTTAATGATCTTAAATAACCGTTTATTGATCTGCTTCCATAAGGTCTATCGAATATAGTAGTTGGATGCCACCAGTTATTTTCCGCAAGGTCTGTATTTAGTAATTGTCTAAGACCGGATTGATAATAATTGTTTGAACCATATCTTGCACGATGAATATGATTTAGTTTACCATATGCACTGTCAGGATCATTATTTGATAGTTTTATTGTTCCTAAATCAATTGCTTCCGGTGATTCACCTTCAACCCATTCTGATAACTGTAATGCATTAAATCCAGTTATTGCTGTTGTTTTTGTTTGCGGATTCGGACCAGCATATGCTGTAACAGTGCTTGGTAGTTGTTGATATGCCCATGACAATGTTATTTGACTATCAACTGGAACGCTTGCAGTTGATGTAAAATAATATGTTTTATTACCGCCATATGCTGTATCATAGTTAGGTATTTTGAATTTATATGTTCCGGGTTGCATTTCAACAGTTGTATATAAAAATGCTTCTGTTGCGTCAAATTGCCACGGTCCGGATAGATTTAACTGACAAAGCGTCATGCTGTGCGTGTATCCTCGCGCCGTCAGTGATGGATCAAAATGTTTATCATACCCTACAACTTGGAATGCTCTTCCTGTTGTTTCATCTTCATTGTCATATAAGATTGTTCCAACTGGGAATTTTGTTTGAGCCAATCCACTTCTAACATCTTCTCTGATTTTACCCCAATATGTGTACCTTATATGTCCATCAATAGTTACATCGTATGGTGCAAGATCAGTATCAACTGTTATCTTATTCTGTCCTACAGTTGTTGGAATTTCCGGTGGAGTATAAACTGTAACTGCATATGTACCACCAGTTTCTTCTTTTCCATTCCATTTTGGTATACTTGGATGTTCAGGAGTTGGAGTGCTAATTTGTGTTAAATATCCTTCTATTTCTCCTGTCATTCCTGTTGGAATTGAGACTGTTTCTGTTTCCGGTTCGGAAAGAACATACCAGACTGTTATCGGTGTTCCTGCGGCGTATTGAGCGGCAAGGTATTGCCTGAAAGCCGCCACGTCTGTGCAGTCGTCAAGTCGGAATGAAAATGCCGTCGAGCCGACGTAAAACTCCCCGTCGATGAGAGTTGCAACGGTTCCGTTTCGCACAAAATGCGATGACGTTCCGTATCCGACCGTTGAGCTGGGCCAACCGTTTCCGCCAATTGAGAAAGAATAGCTATTTTCCGGAGATGTACGCTTGTTGATACTTATTTCCTCCCCCGTCAATACCAATTTCTTAATCTTCCTAGTAATAACACCAGTAGAAAGATTCAAAATATCTTTATAATCTCCAATACCGTATAGTGGAGCAGATAAGCCATTAACTTTAATTGTTGTTAGTTCATCTGCATAGTCTCCTATTTTTGCTAATGGTTCGTTGACGATACCTGTCTGCTCTATATTAAGTGCATACCACAATAGAACACCTGACATTGCAGACTTAAACTCTTCGGCTGTCATTTCTTCAAATCCTGTTTTGTTAATTGAGATATATGATTGATTGTTGATTGACGCGCACAAAGAGTATGGTGTAGAATTATAATTGTTTGCCGAAACAACTTTGAAATGCGAGCAAATAGCCGGTGCGATTTGTGAATTATTGACAACTTTTCCGTTACCTAAATTTGCACCGAAATTACCAGAATTTGTTTTTGTGTAAGTAAGCGTACCTAGATCGACACATTTAATTCTTCTTATAGTAGGAACTTCACCTAGATATATAGGAGTTGTTTTATTTAGATATGGAGAATATGGTAATGCTGTACTTCCGGAATTTAGCATTAAATACGTGCCTAAATTATCAGAAACCACAAAAGTTAAAATGTAATCAGATAGTAATGTTATAGTTATTGTATGAAAAACACCTGATTGTGGTCCGATTGCCAATCCATCCCATAATGTATAATAACCTGACGTGTATGTGATTGTATCATCTACGTTTAATTGTATATGGTTCATATCGAATACTTGTATAATTGGAAGTTTACCATCAGAAGAAATTGTATATGTTCCCGCTTTCAAAACTATCGCATTGTCTGGATTATATTTTTTATAATCATTTGCATAAACATATTTAGGAACACCCTTATCCCACAAATTCTTTCCATTATTATCAAAAGATATTTTATATCCATATGGTTCAAATGGAAGAAGTGACTGCCCTGTATTACACATAGCATTTTGAATGGTATCAGGATTTCTAACAGCAACAAAACCGTTAATTGGTGATGCAATATCCCTAAAAGAATCTACAACACGGCTACTATCGAACGAAATTGAACCGATCACAGGCTCATCTTCAAAGAATGCATATACATAACCATTACCAGTATATTGTATTCCTTGTTCTACTTTTGCTATGTATAAATCGAATCCTGATAACGCAGTAATTACACCACTATCAGATATATTAGCACCTTCGATTTTTTTGAAATACAAATTTTCTGTTCTAACACCACAAAATTCCGGAACAATCGGCGCGTCAGGTGTAGGTGTTCCATTTTGAACGCCATTACCTAAAAGTGATTTTACTTTGACAGGAAGACCATAACCTTTGAATGGTAGAGTTCCTGTAGTTGTTTGTAGTTCATCTTCTCTTCCCCATATAAGTCTATCTTGATTATCTCTTACTTCCCATCCATTTTGATATCCGTAGGGTTCGTAGGGGAGAGCTTTTGAACCGAGGTTGATCATGATACTGTCTTTAATTTCGTTTTCAGTCAATGAGTCATAGCTTGCATGATAGTAGAAAATTACCAAATATGATGCATCATTTCCTGTTGTTATTGTAATTTTTGTTGCTTCATTGTTTGTTATAACGCCGTAAAAATCCTCACCGATTGCAGGAATAGTTTTCGTGTAAGCAACTATAAATCGTTCGCTTTGAATTTTCGATATAGTATATGTAGTGTTTGGCATACACGGTGCATATGTCGTTCTTGTATTAGGACTTGGTGATATTATATTACTCACTGATGGATATGCGTTCAAAGATATAATACTTTTGTCAAACAAATTCTTCCCTTTCATAGGAATACTTACAATATCATGTTCAGCACCATTAACAATGCTTTTAAGCATTATATATTCACCTCTCTTTTAATCATATATAAAATATAAAGGTAAATCTTTATTTGTTATTGCATCATACTCAGCTTGTGTTAGTGGAGTAAATAATCTTGATAATAATGCATTTTGTACAGGTTTTGTAGAATTTGTATCTAATGCTGAATCTGTAACAACTGAAATATCAATAGTTCCACTTGATGTTATTGGAGAACCTGTTATTGTAACTGATCCATCTGTACTTGTTACTGCAACATTAGTTACTGTTCCACTTGGTTCATCGCCGGACGGAATTAAAACCCAAGTTGTGCCATCAGAAATAAAAGTATCTCCGATCTTAGCAGTTTGTTCCGCGTATGTTCCGTCAGTAATTACTTTATAAGTAAATCCTTTATTCTCATTAGAAGCTGTTGGAAGTGTTGTAATAGTTCCGCCAGTACCAAGACTGCCCTTAAATATCATAGGCTTTGGAAGATTATCTATTTTTGTATTAACTGTATTTACATTTCCTTGTACTTCATCAATAGCACTTTGAACATTTGTTGCAGAAATACCAGAAGATGTTCCATCATAAGAAACGTCAGATGCAGTAGGTGTACTTCCGCCACCACCGCCAGATGTTCCACTACTACTTACGTTAGAATCATCAAACAATATCTTGATTGGAAATGTATCAGTGCTAGACCACAACGCACCGTCTTCAATTCCATTAGCAATCAATCCATTGTGAGCATCAACAGCATTACGGTCAAACATAGGAGTAACTACTAATTCAAAACTACTAGGAATATTGTATATTGCTAGACTATATGGTTCAATATTCAAATCTGAATCAGTTTCTTTATTAGTTTCTCTATCAATTGTTTCCATATTTACATTAAAATCCGCATAAACTGTTCCATTATATAGGATTGTAAAATTGATGTTTGGAAGTTCAAATAGCATTTGTTTTGTCCAAATTTGTGTAAGAATTAATGACAGCGTTCCACAGTTATTACTTGCTGTAATATTTGATGTGATCATGCTGTCTGTCTTACTAATAGATGATAGAATTGTTGTCTGTGCCACAAAAATCAACTCCTTATAATCTTATATGTAGTTTTCTATAGGATTCTGATTTTTCGGGTGATCCGTCATTTTCGGCTTTTCTAACACCGCGCTTTTCCTGCTTATATAAATCCTCTTGATAATCTTGAATCCTGTGCATCATTTCATTTGCACAAACAATGAACGTCTTACCAACCATATCAACTGTACGTTCTTTCGGTGTCGGATTTGTCTTGTTTGCATCAATTTCAGGATGATCAGTGAATCTGAATTTTACAGCTTTATACAAATCTTCATGCTGTTTATAAAATTCAATACCTTGCCTACTAGACGGTTCAAATGTAACGTATATATACATAGACAGCCCGAAGTATGGTGATGGATCAATCTGTATCTCTTTTACGCCGTTAAGTGCAAGAACCTTACTTCTCCAAGCCTTTACAAACTCTTTAATATCATTCTTGATTTCTATGATTTTAGGATTCTTAGCATACTCTTTTCTCTTTTCCTTAGTATCTACATACGGTTCTATAAACTGTGTAACATAATTTTTACACTTCTTGATCTTGTCAGTTTTCTTTAGATATTCTAGTAGTGCTTCTGCGAAACATCTTCCACTAAGTTCATATAGCATATCTTCTCTTATCAGTTTCAATATAATCACACCTCTTCAAAACTAATTGTAATCGGGAAAATCTGTGTTTTAGTATCCCAAATACTTCCTTCCTCAATCCCATTTTCAATTAGAGTATTCCTTGCCGGAACAGCGTTGTTATCAAAAATAGGAGCGACAACAACTGTACATGATGTTGGTATGTTTTTTACAGATGTACATATCTTGACAGTATCTTGTAGTAGGTACTCATCACCATAAGTTTTAATTAAATACTCAAACACTTTGTATTTACAGTTTGTTCCGTCTTGATCTGTATAAATATTTATTTTGACTGCCGGAAGTTCGTAAAACATCTGAGATGTCCAGTTTGATATCTCAACAATAAAATATCCAGAACATGATTGAGTTGTTATATCTGCTGATAATTGAGTAGTGTCATTTCTATCAATTTCAGTTATAATGGTAGTCATTTTTATCACCTCTAAAGAATCACATATCTAATTCTTTTCGTATTTTTGCTGTTAAGTTATATAAATAGGTAAGACATTTATCTTCTGTTGAAAAAATTTGTCTAGGCTCTCGGAAAATAAAATAATTGTCAGCACAGTCCACTACCATCTTTCTAGCAACAATGCAGACAGATATAGATATAATCCTTTTTCCGGAAGTGATTGACACAGAAACACATGTATTGTAATCCTCCGTCAATATTATTGATCTATCAAATGCAGAAAGAAGATAGTTCCTTACATTGATAACTGTATTACACCTATTAAAAAACATAATACATCACATCTTCACATAAGTATGATTAGTTTGGGGGAGTATCATCATTTTGTTCAAGATCACCAGTTCCATATATATTTAAGAAATGTGCAAACGGTAGCGGATCATCTACAACATGCTGAAGGAAATACTGTAATACCCACTGCGCTTGCAATGCACCACCAATATCACCCTCACAGTCAATGTCACCTCTAAAGAACCAACCGTCATCTGTTGTTTTGTATTCTGTTGATGATCTTACAAAATCTATCAATTCATCAATGTTATCGTATCCACCAATAACAATAGCTTCTAGGAATACGGAAAGTAGAATCTGACCATCAAGTGCCTTAATTTCTCCATCACCATCAACGTCACCTAAAATGCTATACCCGTTGACAACATCAAATCTATATTCACTGCTCATACATAACACCTCAATCTTTATATATTGTATAGTATAATGTAGTCAAGTTTTACTGTTTTTGAGATAAAAAATCTTTTCTTATCACATATCATCATTCGCACATATAGCAAAAAAATACACACGCCGAATAATAGCGTGTGCATCTTGATATTTATTTTGTTAAATTTATTCTTCTTCGTCATAGCATCCGGTGTTAAATTCATTCATTGCTTTGAAATACGCAATAGGGAGTTGATCATAATACAATGTGCCGGAAGCACACTTGAATTCTCCCATCATCGTGTCACAGTCCACTTCATAGTCATCATCATCTCCGATCTTTTTCCGAATATATGCAATATCATTTTCAGTAAATTCAGGAAGTTTGTCAGATTGATATGCAAGATAAAAATATGTGCCGTTCTTTAGAATTACAAAGTATAACTGCCCAAGATCCATGTCAGTGTCATCACACTCACCAATATACACGTAGTTAGGATTTTCATCCATCTTATTCTTGATATACATTACTTCTTTCACAAGTGTATCAAACATGTAAGACCATCCCTTCAATCAATTCTTCTCAGTTGCAACACAGTTTGCAATTGCATATTCACTTTTCATTAGAATAACTTTGCCGATAGCATCTCGCTCATTTTCGGCTTCAACCTCAACCTTAAATCTGTGATTTCCAAACAGGATACAACAGTTATCATACTCAACAATATAAGTTTTCATAATTAACTCCTTTCAGCATCGACATCACCATCTCACAAATATAGTATAACATATTTATGCAGAAATGTCAAGTAGTTTCCGGAAAGTTATTGTAGAAGTATTCACATTATCGCATAGATATTTTGTACAAGATATATAAAAGCCGCTAATCATTATATCGACTAGCGGCTTCTGATCAAAACTTATTCATCATCGCCGTCAAAGTATCCGGATTCTTCCATTTCATCAAGAACTTCTGATACTGCCTGTCCAACCAGATAGCATCTGATTGTACAATCCGCGTATTCAGGATCAGTAAGTGCCTTTTTGTAGCTTTCAAGTTCGTCACCAAAACATTCAAGTGCGTCAACAAGAATGTCAGAATTCATTGCAAGTGCTTCCCGTGCCTTGTATGCATTACAGTAATAAGAACCACTTGCGTTTCCTGTAACACTGTCCTCAGTGAAACAATCATCATTCAGTCGTTCTTCCAGACCATCACGATCATCAATCCAATCCTCACGGTCAATGTTGTCCTCGATATACTCCTTAACGTCAGCTTTAACAGCTTCAAGATAATCATACTTCTGCATAATAATTTCCTCCTTTAGTTACGTTTTCACGCTTTTGGAATCTCTCTTACAAATATAGTATACCATATTTCAAGGCAAATGTCAAGTAGTTTGTAGGAAAATAAAAAAGAAAATCCTACCAAATAATTGATAGGATTTTTGTATATAGTGACAACATGTTCTTTTTTGAAATGTTTTATTATTTATTCTCTGTATTTTTCTGTGTAAATTTTGGAGTAAATAACTTTTTACCAATATAGATACCATTCATGAAATCATTAACAACTTCATCTGTGCATTCAATACCGTCAATAGAACAGAGTGATGTCAGATATTCACCACACGCTTCATTGTATTTAATCTCATTGATAAAATCACAGAATGCCTGACATTCTTCTCTTGATCTAAATATAATATGCATAAACTTAGGTGTCTTTCTTCCGGAGTAGTATGTTCCGGGTTTAGTTTCAAGTTGAATTAACTCATTGAAATCTTCTCCGGAGTAATATGTGTGATCAGTAAGTTCGACTCTATCTCCATCTGAACTTGTATCTGTAAAGATTCTTACACCATCACCAAAGCGATCAACTACCTCATATGTTCCAATCTTTGTTGGTTTATATTGACATACACATTGTTTACATGGGCAGGACTCAGTTAGATGTTTACCTGTAGGGCTTGTAAATTCGATCTGCCTGTTATTATTACATCTATCACATTTATCAAACATATCGTATACATATTCATTTGTTACAATATAGCCATCTTCAAAGAAGTCTTTCACAAATCTCTTGAAACTCTTATTCTTTAATGTTTCCATGTTTTCCTTAAACTTTCTTTCAAGGTCTGCAAGCGCGGTCTGATAAGTGTCATACTCAGCACGGAATTCGCTCAGTTTTCTATTCTCATCCTCTAAGAATTCGACCTTATTTCTGTACTCAGCACGGATGCACTTTTTAAGTGTTTCAACTAATGGCTTCAATTCTTTTGATCTTAGATACGATGGGTAACAATCCTCATCAAAGAAATCATCAGAATCTTCATCATCATAATCATAGTTATCATCTTCAGGAGTACCTAATTTATCATAGTCATTTTCAAGCATATGAAACGCCCATGCATCAGCAAGTTCAAAATTATCCATTAGTCGCCCCTCCGAACAAAACAGTATACAGGAACAGATGTAATATTCTTTGTTTCCGGCGTAATCCACCATGTAGCCAAACTATTACTGCCCTCACAGAATCCAAAATGTGCGAATCTATATTCAGTACAATATTCAATATTATCTGTGTTAAGTTCTTTCTTTGCAATCTCCCGTGCTTGCACATTATCAAACTTTCTTGCGTTTACAGCAACAATATCTCTACCTGTTTCATCTTCAAACATATCATAAATAAAAGCCATAGTTATTCTTCCTCCAATTAACAATAAAATTCTTCTTCACGGTCAAACTCAGACTTTTCAGTTTTCATGCAGTTTGGCATGAAGTCTGTAAGTTCTGTCTCAATAGTTCTACCATCTTGCTTTGCAATTCTTTCATTTTCTTTCCATTCACTCTCAGTGTACTGAAACGCCCACTCTCTGCCGAATAGCTTAAACATCTTACTACGTGCATCATCATAATCTGTTCCCTCGATAACAACGTAATGACCACCATACTTGTGCGCAACGCCAAATGTAAAATAATAACGCTCCATTTATAATTTCCTCCAAGTTTATTTTTTATATTTTTTACAATCCTTACATCTAGGAAAGTTATCTGGACAAGCCTGTAAATCTGAACAAAGTTTTCTGTAATATATAAATCCATTCTTATGTTTCATAACACTGACAATCCACGGATCATCACTGCACAACCCACCATACGAACTAAGATATCCTCTAGCAATACGCTTATCCCCGATATCTACACAGAATTCATATGGAGTATCAGGTGTCAATGACTTGTAAAAATTTTCAAGTTTATGCCATCCGGCAGTATTAGACTTAGTAGTGATCTTCTTTGTACTAACTGTAGTATTATGTTTACTTACTTTACTGTTAGTTGATTTCTTTTGTGATTGTGCTGTTTGTTTATTTAGTTTCTTTGTGGTATCTGAATTCTTGTTTGAACTTCCAACATCAAATAAAGGTTTCATTTCATAATACCTCTCCGTCCGTGTCGTTTATCCTTCTGCCGCTTTGCGTGAAATTTAGAAATCACATCACTTCTATAGTTGTCATATAGTTGAAAAGTATCCACAACATCATATGATCTATTTCGTTCCTCTACATACTTAGCCCATTTCTCACATGATGTAGCACATCCTGCACAACGATCAGCGCATCCAATACCAGTTGACTTGTCAAAGCAAGGAGTTTTCCTATCCATATAAGCACCTCAGAACAGAGACTTTCTAGTTTTAGTCTTACTCGGATTTTGTTTTGGTTGTTTATCAATGTCAAGCAAATTAACTAATGATCTAGTTTTTAACATATTCATAAACATTTCCTCAGTTATAATCCTAACATTCAACTCTTTTGCCTTTTTGTTTTTAGCTGAATTACTATTAATGTCATTGTTAATTAAATGTGTTGTTTCAGAAGAAACAGAACTGCTAACCGTTCCGCCGTTACGTTTGATTGTGTCAATGATTTCATCACGGCTACAAGAAAGTTTACCAGTTATTACAAACTTCATTCCAGTAAGCAATGAACTCTCTTTCACTGTTTCACTGAAATCAAGAATGTCACACAGTTTCATATATTCTGCTACATTGTCAGCATCAGAAAACCAATCATCAAGTGATTTTGCAACGGCATCTCCTAGTCCTTTTATCGTAGAACAAAGAAGATAAAAGTCTACTCCAAGAAGATTATTAGGATTGTTGTCAAGATTATTAGCTATGATCTCAGCAACAGACTTACCAATTCCGTCAATATTCAAAGCACCTAGCAATCTACTTAGTGTTGTGTGTTTCGATCTTTCAATAGATTCTTTAAGTACATCAACAGATTTCTTACCAAATCCGGAAAGACTGCAAAGACTGTCGTAATGTGTGTCAACAAATTTATAGATATCAGAATATTTTTTAATATAATTAAGTCTTACCAATTTATCAATCGTTTTCTCAGATAGACCATCAATATTCATTCCGTGCTTTGATGTAAATGAAGCAAACTTCTTGATCATCTTTCCAACGCAATGTTCGTTTGTACATTTAAGAACAACAACACCGTCATTTGTAACTAATTCAGTCTCAGATGAACAGTATGGACATTGCTTCGGAACAAACTGCATATATTCATCTGCATTGGAATGCTTTGTAAGATTATAACGTACCTGCGGAATGATCTCATTCGCTTTATACACTTCAATATAATCATCCTTTGCAAGATTAAGCTGTGCAAGAATTGAGATATTATGAACACTTGCTCGTGTAACAGTAGTTCCGTCAATGTCAACCGCATCAAATACTGCCGTAGGAGTAAGTACACCAGTTTTACCAATTGTAAAATCAATATCATTTAGTGTTGTATTGTATCCGTCATCATAAAACTTATAGGCAAGTCCATTTCTATAATGATGTGCTGTACTTCCTAAAGATTCACCATAAGCAATATCATCATACATTGCAACAATTCCATCAATAGGAACATAATCATTATCAGCTTTCACCTTTAGCATTTGAATAGCATCTTTAATACTTTTTAATGCATTTGTTAAATATGGAATATATGTCACAACATTAAATCCGAGTTCTCTTGCGGCTTCAAGACCGGAAGTCATACAACCATTAGTCGATATATCGTTTGCATTCCATACAACAAATCTAACAAACCGCTTCGCACATATTCCGCTATTCAACTGTCTAACTGATCCGCTTGCAAGATTTCTAGGATTCTTATAAGGTTCTTCCAGTGTTGAATTGATGTATACAAAATCATCCTTATGAATAATAGCTTCTCCGGTAATACGTATTGTTCCTTTAACACGTATCTTAGATGGAACACCTATGAAAGTTCTAGCGTTGTGTGTAATATCTTCTCCAGTATATCCATCGCCGCGAGTCTCCGCACGTACCAGTCTACCATCTACATATGTCAACTGACATGTAAGACCGTCTAGCTTGTGCATCAGTACAATGTCTTTACCACGTCTAAACTTTTCAACCGCTTCAATATCCTTTGCTTTATCAAGTGAAAGTAACGGTTTATAGTGTTCAACTTTTTCCAAATTACTAAGTACAGTATAACCAACATTCTGTGTCGGAGAATTTGAAAGTATAATTCCTGTTTCATCTTCAAGACGTTTCAGGTCATCAAATAGCTTATCATACTTTTCATCCGGAATAGGTGAATTGTTTTCAACATAGTAAAAATATCTGCATTTATTCAGATATTCTACAAGATCATTAATTTGTTGTTGCTTTGTCATATTCATGCTCTCTTTCAAATAATTTCTTATAACATTTAGGTCCGAATCCAACCTCAATAGAAGTTTCATCAATAAGCTGTCTGCCGCAGTGAGCACAGCGCCCAGTATGCATAATACGATACTCGTCACTGTCTCTGTTGCGGATAGCATCTAATATTGTCTGAATCTGAATATCAGTTTCATTGATGCCGTACTTATCATTATGCTTGTATGTAAGAACATTACCACGAATCTTAAAGTATCCACAGTAAATATTCTTATTCTCTTTCTTGATGTAAAGCTGATATATTTTGTTATTATCAACTCCGTTATCTTTCCTGAAAATCTTGTATGCAAATCTTACAAAGTCAGTTTCAATTATGAACGTGCAATTTCCGGCAAACATAAATCTGATTTTATTCCTAATGATCCCCAAATAAAACACCTCCTGACAATGCAATCTTACAATTATAGTATAACATATTTGTAAGAAATTGTCAAGAGGGTTTTCAAATTTTCATATTTTAACTATTTGTATTATCTTCATATGTTCCGTCAAGCTGTGCCTTAATTCCATTCACAATATCGTCAGTGTCATAATTATCAAAATCACTCTTATCAATTGTTGCGTATGAATCATCACCGTCTGTAATAAAAACAGTTTTATCTGAATCATCATCACACCAATACTTAATACCATCTTCACTGCCGCTAAACTTATAGTTTCCGTTATCAAATTGATCTTTGCAGTATGCAACTATATTGTTTATATTATCACCAATAGATTCAAACAGTCTCATATTAACCACCTTTTCAATAATCTTCTTCACCGTAATCACAAATCGGACAGCTTCCAGAATCATCTAGCGTAGTGTCACACTCCGGACACGTATCAATTTCTGTACGCTCAATATCATCAAAATCCTGTTCCCCATCCATATCAATTATAAAATCATCAAATATAAGTATATCACTTCTATTCATATTGAGGTCGTTTGCGATCCGGTGTCGGAAGTTGTTACGCGCCTGACTTAAAGATACTGCAAGTGTTTCATATGGTGGGTTCAAATCTCTAAGTAAACCGTTATCAATACCGAACTTATCAAGTCTGTATCTATGTCTGTTATCCTCTAGTATGATCATATGAAGCACCTCTTAGAATTTCAGATATGTAAGTGTCGGAGGAATTGAATCAAGTTCATCTTCTAATTCTCGTTTCTTAGACTCTAGTCTATCTTGCTTGATCTGAACCTTGTCAGCATCAGCTAATAGTCGTTCACGTTCTTCTTCTGTAATGTCATCAAATTTTGTATTAAAATCTTCCCAATATGCATCAATTTTTAATAGCATGTCATCTATGGTATCAATTTCTGACTTCTTGCGAGAATACTCAGGATTGTCAATAGTATATGTTATTCTGTCGTAAAACTTAGTTCCCTCATCTGTAGTATATCCAACATGTATGGGAGTATTCGGAAAATCTTTGTCAAGAGATTTAAGCAATTCCGTTGCTATGCCTTGTCTTTTATATTCCGGAAGAACCGTTGTCATTTGAATATATGGTTCATCTTCGTAAATAGAATATTCTAACTTTCCAACAACCTTATCATCAACAATATAATCTTTGTTCATATCGACCTGACCGCTGTAAGCACCTACAGAGTATGTTGATATTCTTCCATCAAGTTCTTCTAATATGATCATATACAAAACCTCACTGTCTACCTGCAACATCTAATAGCTTATCAATATCATAAAAAGATTCAACGCCGCGATCTAAATATTTCTGGATAACTTTTCTATTCTTTTCAATGCCGAACTTCTTTATCAGTCTAGGCATATCAGAAAGCCTGTAATGAAAACTTTCATCATTTAGAATCCATGTATCAATAAACACAATATCATTTGCTTTTACATCTTCATAAACACCGTATTCAGTATCATTTAATTCTACATAGTTGTCATTGTGTTTATTCTTAAATGCAACCGTACAGCCACCATAGCCGCTTCCTCCGCCGTTTGTAACACACCATATGAAGTTACCCTCATACTCCAATTGACGCGCCTTGTCAATACGTAGACCGTGCTTAGAAATAGAATCTACATTTTCATATTGAGTATTATGGTATAGCATATCAGGAGTATTGTATTGTGGATATTCGTACTTATCAAGAAGATATGTAAAATCATATATTCCAACATTTTCTAGTATGATCATTTTACAACACCTACATCATTTCTCAATCTTTACAGGCTCTAACCACTTACGAGGTTTACCTTTGAAAGACCGTTCTTTGCGCTCTTGTGCTAAGAATTTATTAGCATCTGACGTAACACGTTTTACCGCATTAACACGTTTTACTAATTCATCTGCAACATCTACAGTATACATATAGTTGTTCCGAACCTGCACCATAGTTTGTTCAAGACTTCTTAATTTATTTAACAAAGCAGTAATATGTTTATTATATTGATCTTTCTTTCCCGGATTGGTTGCCCAATCTCCCATTTCATCAATCAGAGTTTTAATTGTGTCGTACCCATTCTGAACATCCTTAATATATTCAGGAAGTTTATTCTGCTGTAATACTTTCACATAATAATCTCTGTTTACTTGTGGATCATAGTTTTTGCTATAAACATAATTTGTTGATGCCGGAAGATTCTCTTTGTCCTTTGTTGATATCATTCCTGTAAGATCATCCATTCGCTGTCTACGTCTACTTGTAACGCTAACACCACCCGATTCTATTTCATACACATCATACATTTCAAAGTCTTTAAGTTTCAGCTTCTTTGGGTTGTATTCAAACTTTCCTCGTGTGTAATATGCAATAACATCTGAACCGTCAGCAACAAGAAAACTACTATCTCTAGCTGTTCTTGGATTGAACGTGTCAATCTTGTGTAATTCAGAATCTTGAAGATTGATTGTTTTGTTTATTTTATCTATAACATCCCGTGAAACACTAAGACCAATCTTTCTGATATCAGAAATAACATTTTCATTAACTAAGCTAATCATATAAAAATTCACCTCTACAAAATATAAAAGTTACAACATATAATGTCTATTTTACTATATTTTGTAAAAGGTGAATTTTTTAGTTTTTGTGAGTGTTTAATAGTATTGTGATTCAGCAACGCGCTTCGATTCTTCGTAGATTTCTTCAACTATATGTTTATTATCTATGTAGTAACTCTCAGTATGTGTCGGCTGATCAAACCAACTCATATAATATTTAATCGCTCTGCTCTGCTTATTTGATTTATTTATCCTGCCGCTTTGAAAGATTGAAGTATATGTTCTGCTTATAATATTCTTACCAGATATATCATATTCCGTTCTAACTACAAGTTTAATTAACTCTCTGTGTACATTGTTAATAAGTATCACCATCTGATCTGTATTTAATTAGAATATTATAAAAGCAGTTCAAATAATTGTAGATTTCTTCATCATCTGTTGCTATATACTTTTCCATAAGTTTATTAAACGTCTTTGCATCATTATTATCTGCGGTATATTTATTGATAATATCCCGATAGTTGTCTGCAAGCTGTTTAACCTTGTCTACTCTTTCCATAATTATAACCTCTCTCGACAAAGGAATTAGGATCAAGTATGATGCTCTGTCTCCTTAGTGCATATCTGCAAATTCTATAGATTCCAGACTGTTCGATATTGTCTTTGCATTCATCACAAATATATCCGACATCAATACATTTAGCACAATAGATACAAAACTTAGTCACACAAATCACTCCTTTTGTGTAGGTTTAATTTCTTTTCTTTTTACAATTTTACAGCCACTCCAATTAAACGTCATACCCTGTTCAAGATTCAACTTGACATCGGAATTATTGTCTTTATAGTTGCTCAGTGTGAATCTATCATTTTCAAATACGACTTCTGCCGTATTCTTAAACTCAACCGGATCTGAAAGACCATAAACTGAACAACTGTAGTCAGTAAATTCAACCGTGTCACCTGTGTAGATTGCGCTACCGTCCTTATCACTTCTGCCAAAGTAGACTCCGCAAGCGGGATCATACTTAGAAATAAAATGCCAGAATCCGAGTTCATCAATCACTCTAAAGCAAAACAATTCACCGCTCATCAGTAATATACCTCTTTCCCGTTAATAATTCCAAACTTCCACATATCTGTAAAGATATTATATTCATCTCCATCACAAACAACAAACATATCATCGTTTGTAAGAAAATCTCTGATTTTGTCTTTATCTGTGAGATTGATTATGCATTCATCAACACCGCCGATGCCATAATCATATCTTTCATCTTTATGATCAACTGTGAACCCGTTAAAGTTCGGATAAAACTCTCTGATAATTTCAGCAACGGGTTCAAGTTCCTCATAAAAATCTTCCTTAGTTGTACCATACCCGCACTTAATTGCAACATAATACAGAATCTTTTCAGTAAATGTTGTAAGGACTGTAAACGGTGATCTTCCGTAACAAGTACGCTCATTAGAAAGATTCCATCTGTCCGTATTATCCAGTCTTGCTTTGATATCTTCTGTAATGGCTTCGCGGTCAATATGCGGAGTTCCGGTCTTTACGCAAATAGAATGCGAACTAGAACTATTCGTTTCAAATACACTACTTCTAATAGAAATCATAATATCACCTCATTCTTTACATTCAGAAAGAATCCGTTCAATCATATCAATATTTGCAATTGCATCTCTATTGATAATACCTTCTCTCAGCATCTTACTGAAAATATTATCCTGCCCATTTCTACCTTCGATATACATAATTCCGTAGTTTGGATTGAACATGAATTCGCCGATAGAAATTCCAAGTTCCGAAATCTGATCTGTAATTCCGCCAAGTAATCCGGTTGCAGGTGCGCTGTAATATTTCTTAGATTCATCTGTCTTTTCCGGATATTCGCGCTTGATACCTCTATCTGTCCATTCATCAAACGGATCATATTTAACAGTATCACAGCCAATATAATCTTTGATCTCACGCTCCATGACTTCAATCACCGGAAGAACATCTTCCTCAGTTGCAAACTGTACAAACTTTTTAATATGAGCACTAAGCAGTGTATTGTATACGATTGACATCTTATGTCCGGTAGTATACTTACTGTAATAGCAGAACGGGATAGCCGGATTCGGTTGCAAGAAAACACAAAGCGGACCTCTTACAAATGAATTATAATTATCCTTAATTAAATTCTTAGTTGTTTTCCATTCTCCGTCTTTTATCCACTCATTATAAAACATATCCTCATAAAGTTTCTGCTTGTCAAACTCTGTCTTATCTTTACGCTCGATAACTATAAACTTCCGCATTAAGCATTCCTCCTAACCTTTGCAAACATTTCTTCAATGGTTTCATCCGTATAACTGTATCGCTCTGTAGATACTGAACTAACAGCGTATTCCTGTTTTACTGTATCAACATACATTGTGAACTGTCCGTCATCACCCATATAGAAGTGATTGAAATCTTCCGCAGACATGATGTTTCTAACTTCAAGCTGTTTAATTGCAAGATTGTCAAATGATACTGTATCAAAGTGATTGATGATATCACCGATATTATCATGCATCCAATTCTTTCTTGCATCAATAAGAGTTCCTGTATCACCAGTGTGATATGTATTACCTCTTCGGAATTCCTTGTATCCAAGAATCAAGATTTTAAGACCTTTATCGTACAGTGATTGAAGTGTATTTCTATCAACAATTCCATTGATGATATGAATAACAGCATTTGGAATCTCTCTGATCATATTAATGAATTCCGAAGTAGGATTAACAAGCGATACGCCCAGACCATAGATGAATTTATTACTCACAAGATTCTTAATACGCGCAAACTCTTTTTCAAAGTGAACCTGATTTACTGTCATGTTCACAATAAGTTTACGATCTTTACAATACGCAAGAAAATCTTCAAGTTGCGGATGCTCAAGAGGATTTCCGCCGCCAATTGCAAGTTCTGTATACGGATGCAGACTTTCAATGAACGGGACATTCATAATATTACCGTGCTTGCCATCCGGCTTAGAATTCTCGTGGCAATTATGGACTAGCACACCATTTGCAAAATAGTTATGATATTCAGCAACCTCTATATTATACACATATCCGTCATATTGTGTTTTTTCAATTTTTGAAATCCTCATTTCTTCTCTCCCTTTTTCAAAGATTCTTTGTGGAAATGTATGTCAACCTCATCATGACAATCTGTACATAATACAATACCTATATCATTATTGTTATGATACTCAACTACACGCTCTTCTAATATGTTGTACTCATCTGATCTAAATTGTAAGTTATGTATGTCAATGTTTAATTCATGTGCAATGTTTTCAACTATCTCCGAAAATGACTCTTTGTGGTGAATATGAAGAGTTCCGCCAATTTTACCACACCTAGTACACGTATAATTTGCATCAGATAGCATTTTCTTTCTCCACGGCTTCAAAGAAATCCTAATATAATTTTTTATTGATCTGGATGTACCGCCCTTCCAGTTTTTTCTATCACTTCCTCTTTTGTAGGTAAGTTCACCGGACGCTACACGGGCTTTTATTGTTTCTTTCATTTTCTTAACAGTTTCACTATTTCGCATTGGGTTATTTGCTTTCATCCTCTCGGATGTCGCCGTTCTAAATTCAGCCATTCGTTCTTCTCTGTGTGAATCTTTATATAACTTATCTTCTTGTTCAATTCTCTTTTTCTCCGTGTATTCTTCATCAGTTAGTGATACACCAAAATAAGAAGGATTATTTAATTTCATCCTGTGCGAGAACTCTAACCATGTATTGCGCTTACAATCCTCACATGTCGTTTCCTTAGATTCGTATAATGGCGACTTGCTTATATTTTTTATACGTGTGCCTAAAACTTTACCACACTTCCTACACACTATCTTCTGCTCGAATTTCTTAAAGTTATAGTGTTTAGGTCTTACACAATCCGGACACTTTTCCTTACTTTGTTTATCAGTTGCATAGTATGTTTTTCCACATTCTATACAAACACACTCTTTACGTCTTACAGAATATCTGTATTTATTGTACTTATCTCTGCACTCTTTTTCATTACAAACTATTACTCTATGATCTCTTGGAATAAAATCTTTTCCACAAAATTTACATTTTATTGGAAACTTTTCTTTAGGCTTTGTCATATAGGTCATCATCTTCTTTCAGGTCACATGCGCTTACCCAACCACGATTTGTTGTATAAAATTTATGGTTCGGTGTGCAATTAATTATTTTTCCGTTTTCAAGCGTTATGTGAATAATTTCTCCGGTATGCCAGTGTTTATACATATTAGTAACAGTAGAATTTGTGATTGTGTTCGATTTGTCATCAAACGCTATCACATTATCTCCAATAGAAATTTTTTCAATTGCGGTTTCTCCGTTATTTGTAGAAACCATAGTTCCGTCAACAAAACAAAATTTACAGTTCATATCGCATTTGTTAGTTACCTTAACGTCTATGCTCTCTGCAAAAGCCGGAATCATCTTACCATCTTTGCATGACCTGATCTTAGTTCCATCACTAAGCATAGCAACATTATAATTTCCGTTTGTATATACACCAATTACTGATCTCATTTTTTTTTATCCTCCAGTTATATGTTAATCTATGTAAACACACTCATGATAATATTTTCTAGGTATGTCAACATCATCATGATATCTGTGTAGTGGCGGTTCATCAGATTCTTCATCAAATGTAAATGTTCCGTTTCTATCATCAACAGCATAATCGAATTCCATTGTTACAAGAGATACATCAGTACATCTTGATTTTACTTCAATTCTTGCATTAGTTGACACATTAAATGATACTTCGTCTGTTCCATGATACATATCACCATCATGTTCAATGTTACGACCAATATGTTCATCAAGATTGTCTAACAGTTTCTTTTCATAATGTCCCGTGTGAAGTGACGGATCAATGATTGCAAAGTCAAACGGCGATTCTGCACGGCTAGTATCTTCAACAACTACAGTAATATCCCTCATACAAACTGGTAAATCTTTATCATAATACTTTAATCGCTCCATAAGTTCACCTACAGTCATTATATATTACTCCTTACTGTCAAAGAATGTATGTGTATATGCGCTGACGGCTCTAGGATTCAAACATCTGTTTTCCATAAAATCCTTAAAGTCATCATCATCAATTACCCATCCTACTGAACCACCTACATTTGTAGCTTTCAAATCTCCGCTTTTAATCCACTTTGTAATAGTTGCTCCACACACATCAACGGCTCTTGCATAATAAGACTTTTTGTGAATCATATAATTTTAACCCCCTATCAAACTTCTCCGACAATATTAAATCCAAAATACCTTGTAAGAATCGGACGCATCCATTCCCACATATCAGGATATAATACAGAAGATATAGGTTTCACAAAGCGAGAAAATTTTCCACGATTATGTGTATAGTAAAACTCAACACCATTATCATCAGTAACGTATCCTAGATAAATAGCATCATTTGATTGATCATACTCAGGAACATGATCACGATAATAACATTTCAATCTATAGATTGTCATATCAATATTGATATGCTTTGCGTACTGTTCCGCATCGAACCTATTCTCAAAGATTGAAATATTGTGCGCAATATCGTATATGTCGCTTCCGTCAATATATGACGTATCGACATCATCATCACATACAATGATAGGATTCTTGTATGATGTTTTATCATCTGTAATCCAAATACTGTAAAACTTGTCTAAATCTTTCGGTATCCATAACGTGAAATCCCTATCTTCTGTATCTTCATTAGCTGTCTGCTCAATAGTGTCCGTGTCACAATCAGTCTGCGAATTCTTACTGATTGTCTTTTTAATGTCAATGAGTTCATTTTGCAGATTATTCAGCAACTCTGTCTGCTGTGCAAGAATTTTAGTAATCTCATCCATACGTTCCATAATAAAGTTTACCTCGCTTTAATAATAATTTTATTAATGATCTTCGATTGCAGGACATCTCTAATAGCATCTTCACACTCATATGTTTCATGTGTCAGCATAATTTTATATACTTCTAATGCAATGTCAACTACGTAACCAATAGTAGTTATATTCATTTCAGTGTCGAAAACAACCTCTGCATCATCGCCGCTATCAACAACGATAAGTTTTCCGTTAAGAGTAGAGTCGTTCGGATGCATCAAACTTTTCAGCGTAATAGTATAGTCATTCTTGTTAATAGATTCAACAATGATATCTGCAATGTCATTTTTAATAGTCGTGATTTTGGATTTAAGGTTATCCATTCTCTGATCCATGATCATAAGTTTTGTATTCAGCGAACTATTCATAATCATACCTCACATTCTAAAACGTGGTCGGAAGTATTCGATAATGTCAATCTCTTTACCGTCTTTATAGAATGTAAAATTTACAGAGTTGAAAGTACGATTTTCATCTTCAAGGTAAATTTCAGTGCTGAATCCACCGATCTCAATCTTCGTCACACGGTATTCATGTTCACTGTCAACTTCCAGACCGATTGAATTTGTAAATTTCTTCAAACCATTATCCGGATTAGTCATCTTAGCAGTAATGTTCTCATCTGTAATATCGCCATAAAACAGAGTCATTAATAAACACCTCACTTCATATTGGAAACATTATGCCGTTCCCTTTGTAAATATAGTATAGCACATTTCAAGGAAATTGTCAAGTAGTTTTTAGAAAAATATGCACAGAAATATTAACAACATTTTACGTTAATTTCTGTGCATATTTACTTATTGTAATCAATTATTTAAGTTTCTTTATTGGAAATAAAGTCCTTATATCCGGATACATCATTGCTGTTATTCTCTACAAGAGATTCAGCATAATATGATAGAAGCATCTGAGCATCAAGTGCTGTAATTTTTCCGTCACTGTCATGATCAAGTGCTTGATACGTTTCAAGTTCACCATGTAGATTGTTAATCTGTCCTTCAAGGTCGTGGATATACTGCCATATTTCTGGTTCAAGTGCGGTAACAGTTTCAGTATTAAAAGTTAGACAATTAACACTAATAATAGCAGAGCATACAAAAGCGAAAAACTTCTTTTTCATTTTGTTACACCTCTATGTTAAAATGTAAAATTAACTGCATCATCTCTGTTAATGAAGAAGTGAATACCTCTTGCACATTCTTCAAATCTATTCTCACAGAAATTAGGTTCAGTTACGATCTGCCATTTCCGATATTTGAATTTAGAATCCCACATACTTTCAACAACCTTATCAACAGAGTTCCCGTCAAGGTCTTGAATATCTTCAACATATGCCTTGTCAGCGCGACACTTACTCCTACCTGCATTTGACCGCCGTGCATCTTCCGGAATCCTAAGTTTTACAATATAATACTCATCATCATCACATTTATCATGACTGATCTTAGCTTTTTTCCATCCAATAAAACTACCTGTATCCGGAACATGGCTTGAAACATTTAGATTTGTCTCAACAAAAGCGGCTCTTGTAAAATCACAATTTTCTTGACAATCTATATCAAACTCACAGTTTGAAAATGTGGAAGACTGGAATGTTGAATTATAGAGTCTGAAATATTCAAAATTCGTATATGCACAGTTAATGTTGTTCAAATTTACAAAATCAAACCAACCACAATCAAATTGACAGTATGCAAAATTACTATTATGTAAATCAGTATACGTGAAACTAGGACTTGTAAATTTACAGTTAGTGAACATCATATAAGACATTCCACACATAATGAATTCACAAGTGTAGAACTCGATGTCCTCAAATTCACGGCTTTCAAATACACAGCCCTTGAATGAAATATATTTAAGTTCTTCCGGAAAGACAATATCCGATGGAATGAAATAACCACAAATATAAATTAGTGAATCATTTAATGCACCTTCATTATCTTTTATAAGATTATCAAACTCATCCTGTGTTATAGTCTTATATTTTAAGCTAGTTGTGTACTTAGCGTCATCATTGATCATATACAATACCTCCAATTAAAATATAGTTCAATATGTCGGTCTAAAAGTCGGCTCGATATCATGAATCGTATCATCATCTTTATATCTACTATTCTTCACTTCATAGCTATCCAAAATAAACGCTTTTCTGCATCTGATCTTGCCATATCCAACCATAATAATATCATCAAGACAGATTTTTGCAGTTAAGAAAACAGAACTTGCGGCAGATTCATTTCTTATCCAATAATTAGCGTGTGAGAAATGAAGTCCGCTCGCACACGGCTTATCAGATTCATCACAATCATTAACAACTGCATACTCACCAACACAATACTTGAAATTTTTATCATAGAAAGAGGTCATGTCTTTTTGTACTTGTTTATATGCAATTACATAATACTTTCCGTCAGCTTCTTTGAACGGGATTAGTCCAGTTTGAAGTCTAATTGATTCAAGAATATCTTTAGACATATCGGTACAGGATAGAACAACTGTTTTTTCTAGTTTTACACATCCTTTAACAACGCCGTAAACATCAGATTGGCATATACGGATACAGTCATCACAGTTTCCATCTACCGAAGCATCTTTAATGTCAGAACGAGTAATATACGCATTTGATACATCAGACCTAATAATATCAGATGTGTCTATCATACATGTATTTCGTAGATCACTATTACAAATAGCTGAATCTGAAATCGTACCATGACAAATAATTAATGATTCTTTTATTGCAGTATCACCTCTAATTGATAGATATCTGTCAAGTTCTGGTGCATCTGTATTGTCAATAGTTGATGATAGTACAACTGCATTACCTAAAATTACAACTCTTCCAAGTACAACAGAATTTTTATCAATCCAACACCCTTTACCGTCACCAGAATCATGAAGAATATTACCATATTCTACATACCCACCAAGATCACCCTCATCAACAATTCCTACTCTGGTTGCAAAAGTTTTCTTTGCACGGATTCTGTATACCCGAACACCATGAATAACTTTACTGTCATCCGGAAGAATCTCATACTTGCTACCATTATAAACAGGAACATTATCACTCATAAATCAATCCTCCTTATTCAAATCAACTTTCTTATCGTCATCATCATCTTTATTCTCAGGCATACTGCGTGTATTACTATCATACCTAAGTGCTACAAAAAGTGATATAGTTACTACAGCACATACAACACAAATACCAATTGCAATCAAACTAAAATCAATCATAATAAACCACCTACATATTGATATAATTATCTTGATCACGTCTATTCTTTCTACGCATATTCCATGTACATATGTTACATCGTCCGGAAGTGATTAGAAACACATATACGATCACTCCGATATTTATTCCAACATATACTAGAACTGTTTTAATGTCAAGCATACCGTGTATTACCTTTTCATATATAACGGTTCTTTAAGTCCTGTAGCATATTCATTGAATGAATTACAGATTTCAAGTGCTAGTGGTTTAAGTTCCGGATACCTTGAAGTTCCGACTGATTCTGCAAGATAACCAAGTTTATTTTCTTCAATGAGTAGAATTGTACAGTCAGCATAGTCATATTGAGAAAAATAAATTTTTCTATATTCATCATATTCCCACTTTACTACAAAATATTTATCTTTATATGTAACACGTACACCAACACTTAGAAGATTGTTTGCATCAAATTCGTACTTGAATTCAACCAAAGATGCATCAAATTCTACATCTCCGTTTTTATACTTCGGGATCATTCCAAATTCATACAACATTTCAGGATATTTTAACGCCGCAGACTTAACTGCATGTGAAACAATATTACAGAATTGGCTATCAACAATTCGTAAATATTTAGGTTTCTTACTGCACTCGGACTGTTCTACAAGTGGCGTGATCTTCAAATCCCATTCATTGATATATTCCGGTGTAACTTCCAATATCATGTCAATGCATTGATGAAAATCGTTTTCGCAACAAACGAAAAATCTAGCTTTACCACCCACATAACCAACGAAAATACCATTAACACCTTCTTGAATAATCCTATCTTTGATAATCTCTCCGCGACAACGCTTATCTGTTTTTATGTAATAGGCATTACCGATCTTATAATCATTCATATAAACACCTCACTCATTATTACATTTGATTTCTGTTTTCTGGACTATTACAAAACAAAGTAAATTAACAATCTCACGATCTTTGTCAACTGCCAGACATGGTTTCAACACATAGTTGTCTAATTCACTTATACTGTAATATAAATCTGAATACCATGTATGTACTGGATAGAATGAGCACTGATCATATGCATTACCACCGGGAAAATCACTCATTGAAATCTTAGTAACAATTCCAAGCCAGTGGTGCGGTTGTGCCATAGCATCTATACGTGTATAGCTATTATGCGGCATGTCATGTGCCAAGATGATTGGATACCCAGTGCTTTTCAATGTAGTGTTTAATAAAGATTCAGGATCATTGAACTGATCTACATACCATTTGAAAAACTTCTCTCGCAGTTCCGGAGACATTTCAAGATGAATATTTTCAAGAGTGTTTAATCCGTTGTGGTTTATTGAACACATAGACAACCGCTCCCACCGAAATCTGCAATAATGTAAAATTCATCATAGTAGTCTGTCCTGTATACAGTACCGTAGTCATATCCTGTCTTGTCATTATTAGTTTTGACAATAGAGATTTCGGCATCTCCGTATTTATCAAGATAGTATTCAAGTTCATCACGCAACTCTGAAACAGTCATTTACTCATCTCCCGCATATAACATTAGGTACAATGATTCTTTATGCACTCAATACAGTCAAGACAGCATCCGTCATCATCCCATTCCATTAAACTCTGAATGCAAAGATTTGAATCATTACATTCTTCTTTGTACCATTTTGCAATAGCTATCAGTGCGTCACATTCTCCATGTTTATATCCTTTTTTGTATTCAGTTGTTGCAAACTTTTCTAAGAACGCTAGCACATCATCTTTACAAGTATCCATAATAGTATTTCCTTTCATTCAGTGTCATCATACTGTCTTTCGCAGTGTGCCGTTACCCAACAAGTAGTAAGACCGCAACCGTTCCCGTTAATGTTTTCAGGACATCCAGAACAGTTGTGCTCATTGTCAGTATTATACATGAAGTCAATGTACTTGTTTCTGTATTCAGCGTATTCCTCATTTGTCATATCATGAACACTTTTCATTTAATCTTCCTCCATATACATCATAGCACATATAACACGTTCTTTACAAATATAGTATAGCATATTCATTGAAAAATGTCAAGTAGTTTCTTGAAAATAAAAAGAAAAACCTTACCCAAATATGAGTAAGGTTTTTGTATATATTGCATAAGTAATAAATCAGCATTCAAATTCATCAAGGTCAGTTGCTTCTAGTGCGTTGTACTGATCAAGCAAGTCTTTTCTCCATGTTCCCTTTTTAATTACCTTATCACAAATACCATATTTCTTACACTCTTTCGCAGTAAGATAAACATCTTCACCGCTATTGATAGCCTTAATAACAGACTTCGGTAGCGTCGTATTCTTCTTGATGTATTTAATGACACGCTCATTCATTATGTCAAATCTAGTTGCATCTGTCTTAATATCATTCAGTTTTCCGAATGATCCGGCAGATAGTTGATGTAGCATAATCTGTGAGTGCTTATACATATATCTGATATGACCGGACATAAAGATTACAGCGGCGGCAGACATACAATAACCAGAACAGTATGTAATGATTGGTGTAACACTTGCTTCGATGATATCAACCAATGACCACATATCAACAATAACTCCGCCAAAGGATTGAATGTGAAGTTGAATCGGTTTGATTTCATAACTTCTAAACTTTTCAAGACATTGACGGTCAAACTCATTAATCTGTAAAATCTGTTTACAGACATCTGAGATATTGTTACCCTCTACGTCACCGGAAAGATACAGAATACGATCTCCGGTTGCAGATGTGTCAGAACCATTCCCAAGTAATAATTCCATGCTCATAGTATTTGCCCTCCATTAGTTAGAATATTTTTTCAACTGTTTCCGGTATTACTACAGAAACAACATTTGAATTTGTAAATGTTGTTGACTCTAATACCGTAACAGGCTGTAAACCTGATTCAATCCTAAGTGCTGTAGGAACTTTAGTGTTTATCTTTTTACCGACATATTTATATACACTAACAGATAGTAAATCTTCACTACCATACCATAAATAGTCAATTGGAGTAGATAGAAAGTTATAATATCTTCTAATTAGTTCTATTCTAGGATTCATATATTATTCACCGCCTAGTGACAATGCATACCCCGCAACAATAGCACATACAGAAAATCCATCATGGAAAAATAGAATATGGATAATATTCTTATCTGAAATATCATAATCCGGATTAAGAATATTTATTTTTGTACTTCCGCTTGCAGTGAAGTTTGTACAAAGTGCGGTTGCAGAATCTACAGTGCTATCCTTAATCATCTTAACTAATGAATGATATCCACTACCACTTTGATCAAGATTAACCGGAGTGCTTGCAACTGCGCCGCTAGCATCAATACAATGTGTTTTAGTTATATCAGTTATAGTAATGGATGATATCGGTGTAGTCTTACTGATTATTGTTTCAGCACCATTAGGGAATAACACAGATGCAGTATATGTAGATGTTGAAACATTAAGATCATAATTGATCGTATCTAGCGGAACACCTAGCGGAGATACAAAATTACCAGAACCATATAAACCGAAATTTCCTGCCATATTGATTCCATTATTATATGTCTTAAATGCATCAGATTGCGTTGTAACGCCACCTGATTCCTGCCCGTTACCTATGACCACTACAGCATCAGTCGGGCTTGTGGGTGAAGCAGGTACGCTCGTAGCGTTGTTTTCACCGAGTATTCCAGATGCAGTATACTTATTATTTCTTACTACAATAGTTCTGTTATCTTCACTATTTACAGTAGACCATACATTGTTATTACTTACAATTGTAGTTCCGTCAGGTTGAATATTTACTTTTAGTTTTCCATCATCAATTATGATTGTATTTCCATCAGGCGGAATAGCTTCTTGTCCACCGTTTCCACCACACGTAACAAATGAATTACTTGATACATCATAACATACAATACTATATGAATTAATCCATGAACCTTCTTTTCTATTTTTATAAATGTATAACTTATTAGGAACTTTGAACTTTTCCGGAATTGTGAAACCGGGATCAGAAATATCATAATCATTTCCTAGTTCAGAAGTAATGTCAAGAAGATCAGTAACTTTACCGTCACCCATATACATAGAAATAAGTTTAGATTGTTCATATGTTTGTTCTTTAACAAAATATATATTATTTGATACGTGAGACATATCATCATATGTACTGCGGTCAGTTAGAAAAATAGATGATTGTACATCATCATTCGCATCAACTGTATTCGTGATAAGTTCATCAGACATAGTTTTCAACTCCCTCGCTATAAACAAAAAATCTACTGAAACTATATACTATATTGTATCGGTATCAGTAGATTTTTAATTTATTATATTGTAAGTTTTATATTTCATAAGAGATCGACATGCACTTCCAACCTAACACACCTAGTACAATCATGCCGATTATGGAAAATATTCCTGTCGGAAGTGCGTATGTATCTTGTACAAACTCTGCTCCTAACTCTTTTTCCATACTATCTAACCATAATATAGCACCAACATAAACAACAAATATCGCGCAGAAAAACAGTATTGATAGTACAAACATGAATGCCTGTAGAAACTTTCCTTTTTTAGTTAATCTAGTATTCATGTCCATAAAGAATTTACAGTTGCAGTCGTTGCAAGTATATAGAGATTTCGTCAAATGTCTTTCAACATTTGTACTATAACATTCCGGGCACACAGCAACGATATTTGAAATAGGTTCAACATACGACTGTCCATGCTTATAAACATCATACTTAGGTACGGTTTCACGAAGTTTCATTTGTAATTAACACCTCTTTTAACCTACAGGCGGATTTGGAAGCGGCATCCAGTGTGTAACATCTTTCATAGCGGGATAGAATTCACCATCACTAAATTCCCAACAAAGACCGTCACCTTGTATATGTGCTACCTGAATAGGATTATCTTCCCACCGAGCATAATAAATCAAAACATTTTTATATACTTCCGGAATACGCTCACTGCACGGAATCCAATTACCACTAATTGATTTATCTGGTTTCCAATAACCGCAATTAACTTCTCCAACAGGCGGCATAAACCTACAAACTTCCCTCGCACAATTCTCACAGTTTTTCATTCAGATCATCCCGTTCATATAGTTCATCAATACTGCTAAACATTGCATCACGGAATACAATGTCTCTATGATCCATTATATCAGTTTCCTCACTTCAAAGGTCTTCACATTTAATCATCAATTCGTTAATACATTCATTAATATATGCTCGATCATCGTATGTAAGATTTCCGTCACGCACAGTTATACGACACCTAATCTCACATATAAGTCCAATGGCACATCGTAAGCATTTTTCCAAATTATCTTTACAGTGAAGAATTGTAGGTTGCTGATCAATCATTTCCATAACCTTACAACCATCCTAATAACTAATTGTAGGCTTTCCGTATTGGTTACACTCTGCCTTTATTTCAGCCTTAAATTTATCTGCATCAATTGGACGCATAATTAATCACTCCTTATAACATATCACACAATGGTTTTTGAAAAGTTTATTTTTTTTTTACAATATGCTTCTTTTATTGCAAGACTATAGATCGGCATCTCTTTTATGAATTTTTTAATAGCCGCATCCTTACGTTGTTCAAGTCTTTCAATTGACGGATCATGTCTTTTATCGGTGACGTTATACGCATAGAATGGATCGTTTTCAATAAACTTATCAAACTGTTCAACTAACCAATAATCAATATATTCACCCTCAACACATGCAATATCACCAACAAGGCGAACTTTAGGATACATACAATCAGATAGATCGGTTGTTACATAACAATATTTAGAATCGTAGTTGTATTTTCCAGTTATCATAAATTCAATTGAATCTCTAACAACTCTACGTGACCTTAGTTCCTCAAGTGTATCATTAAACTCCTTGCTTGTATATGGATAATCATAATATACCATAGATGCAATTACATTACAATAAAGTTTAGCATCCGGATTTGTTGGATGTGGTTTAGGAATATACTGCTTCATAAGGTCTGCAAGTTCATCAAATTTCTTTTGGTATAACAGTCTTTGAACATCAGGTATCATATCACGAACATTTTCATCACAGTTAGCACGGGCAACTACTTTAATAATATGTGCTCTCTTTCTATGCTTACTGATACTATCAAAGAATCTTTGAAGAAATCTCTCATTATCAAATACGATCTTCCTAGAACCGTACTTACCAAATGAATACACTGCTTCATATGATCCTGCATTAGCGCACACTCCGCCGCTACTCTGTTTGAAACTGTGCAGAGGATATCCGGGAATTTCCTTGAACTTTTCTTCCCACTCTTTAGCTGTCATCTTTACACCTATCCTTAATCACATCAAGTTTAATAGTGTCCGAATCCGCTTTAGACACATGTGACGATGGAATAACACTTGAAATACTGTGATTAATTAAATCGGATACTGTGACATCATCAAATTTACTAATATCACAATATTGAATTGCATCCGGCTTACGTGGTATCTCAAAATGAATATTTTTCGCAAGTTCAATAAGTTCATCACAAATGGAACTCATCGTATCAGTTTCGTTAATCATACTTAATTACTCCTTTCATGCTCGATCATAAGAGATTCATAATCCATATCAAGAGTATCATCAGATTCCGGAATAAGTCTGTGAATTGTATACCTATGAATGTGCTCTATCTTAATCGTGCCTTGCCGTCCATCTCTAGTATTTACAAACATAGTCGTACCGTCATCTGAATAATCATGCACACATCCATATACTGTGGTAACTTCATCTGGATTCTTTACATCGAATCTTATGAACGTGCCGCGAGGTGCCCAACTCTCATCGAAGTATTTAACGGTTACAGTCTTTTCTTTTGTGATCGGCATTATAAACAACTCACTTCATAAACATAGTATAACACATTTCATAATGTTTGTCAATAGGTTTTTGAAAATTTCAAAGTGTAAACTTTTATTACTCAAATACAATTCTCTGGTTGACGTATTCACGATCCTGAGTAAAGATTGGAATTTCTGTATCAATCTTAAAACCTCTAGCATCTTCAACATCAAGCGGCTTTACAGAACAAGAACCTCTCTTTACAACAGTCGGAAGATCATTCCAGTTAATACCTTTATCAGTAAACAGCATATCCTCTGCTTCTTTATACTTCACACCATTGAGTGCGCTCTGAGAATAATACTGCTGTGCAAGTGTCATTACAGAGTTCTTAGTTGCGTCCTGCTGTCTCCAAACGAAATAGTTATTGACTTCCTCTTTTGGGATTGAAAACGCTCTAGCATCAAAGAATGCGCCGCCCATAAGTTTCCGGTAAATCTTTTCTGACTTGTTGATCGCCTGTTCCTCTGTAAGTGACTGAGACTCTACGTTGTAATCCGGAATGTTATTATACTTTTCAAGTCTCTCTGTAAGCATTGCATAGAAGTCTCTCATAGAATCCAGAAACTTAAATGTCGCCATTGCCGCAGAAACAGAAACCATCTTCTGAATATTATAATCAAACCATGCGGCAGTATCAAGTTTCTGATAGTCACACAGAAGTAAAGAAATTTCATCAGACTGAGTATAACCAAGAACACAACCCTGAATATTATTACAGAGATAATTCATAGTTTCCTGCATTGATCGAACAATACACTTATCAAACGGTTTATCAAAACCTCTTGTAAATGTGTGAAACGCCTTACCGTCAAGTCTAATGATGACGGGAGTTCTTCTTGTAAGTTTATTGCGAGTAATATTCTCATAATACTCTTTCATACGATCACCGAGCGTGATATTAGTTGACATATACAAACATCTCCTTTATATTTAATTAGAAAACGTAATTGACTGCATCATCACGGCTGAGAAAGAAATGAATTCCTTTTCCGCATTCTACTTGAGGATTATCGTCAAAGTTATATACTTCAATAAATCCAGTATGATACTTGAACAGCGGGTCCCAAAAACTGTGTACAATTGTATCGTCTGGAAGTTTTTCACCACCAAGCGTTTCAAACCCTAACACTTCAACTTTGTCTGCTCTGCACTTGTTGTTTGCACAGAATCGCTTTGCATCTTCCGGAATACGTAGCTTAATGATAACAGCTTCATCAACCGAGTCTGCCTTTTTCCATGCAATGAATGAACCATCTGACGGAACATGACGCGGAAAGATAATATTAGAATTAATAGCAGAACATTTATCCATTTCACACGAATAGAACTGAGTGTATCTTCCGTCTACATCGTCAAACACAGTGAAAGAGAGGTCTGAGCACATAAAGTTTACATCAGACATAGAACATTTAATAATAGCAGAACCACTAATGTCACATAAATTAAAGTCTGTTCCGACAAATTTACAACCTATAAAAGACTTGATCTTCAGTTTACAGCAGTTAAAACTGCAATAACGCAATGTGCAATTTGTAAGATTAAATAAGCTATAATCAACATAGATAAATTTAACACTTATAAAATTGATACCGTTGAGTGGACGTTCAAATCTACAATGAATAAATACTTGATTTGAAATCTCTTCAGGAAATGTGATGCCTTTACCGATAATATATCCGTCAAAGTTTTTATCCGGATCATTAAGTATAGAATTGAATACCTCTTGCGTAATCTTTTCAAGCATATATGTATCCTCCCTCACGTAAACTTATAATTAATAGCGTCTGTTTTATTTAGAAAGAAGTGAATACCCTCACCGCATACTATAGTTGGTTTATCACAAAACGAGTCAGACTTAACAACTCCGATTTTATAATGAAAATCTTTATCATACCAACTACGAACATCAGTATCGTCCGGAAGTTTCTCACCAGACAGTGTTTCAAATCCCAAAACCTCTACTCTGTCCGCACGGCATTTATTAGTAATACCGACACGCTGTGCATCTTCTGGAATACGCAACTTAACAATTACATTTGGTGTATAATATCCGTCATAATTGTAATTAACTGCCTTTTTCCAAGCGATGAACGATCCTTCAGCCGGAACAGTTTGTGGAATGTCAATATTTGAATCAAAGATAGTACATCTACTCAGATCACAATAATCAAATAATAAACCATTAGATGTCATGTCATCAATTTTTATACCTCTAAGATCACTACATCTAATACGCAAATTATTAATGTCACATTTAATAAATTCTGAGTCAGTGAATGAACAAAAATAAAAATGTGAATTAATAAACGAGCAATTGTGAAACGACCCTGACTGTGTGTCACAGTGCGTGAACTCTGTTTCATAAAACTTACAACTGCTGAAAATTGTTTTGTTCTTAATATAAAGAGTGTTATATGCTAGCCATTCAACTTTGTCAAAATAACAAAAACGGAATTCGACATTTTCTATTGATGTTTCAAATAAACAGTTTGAAAATTTAACGTCAACAAGTTTCTTTGGAAACGATAATTCATTTCCGATAATACAATTCTCTATAATTTCAGCATTATCCAGTTCACTCTGAGTGAGTCTACGCATCGTTTATCATCCAATCATTTCTTAAAATACATAATTTACGGCATCATCCCGATTAAGGAAGAAATGAATTCCTTCACTGCACTCACACTGCGGATCATGGTCATATTCACCACTATCAATCATTCCAGTATGATACACAAATTCTGAATTGAAGAAACTGTGTACATAGATATTATCGGGAAGTTTTTCACCATCTAAAGTCTCATACTGAATAACTTCAACCTTATCAGCACGGCATTTGTGATTTGCACCGCATCGTTCAGCATCGTCCGGGATTCTGAGTTTTACGATTACCTCATGATCTCCATCATGTTTAAGCATGAGTGCTTTCTTCCACGCAATAAATGAGCCTTCTGATGGAACATGTTGTGGAAATACAATGTTAGAATTTGTTTTTTCACAATTATCCATATCACAGCTTAGGAAAGTTACTCTATGTGCATTAGCATTATTGAAACTAGCCCATCGAACATCGGAACACCAGAAACCAGTATCTGAGATATTACAATTACTGAATATTGCAGAACCAAGTTGGCAAAATGAAAATTTCGTATGACCGAAAGTACATCCACTAAAATCACGATTATAAAATTCACAATTCTTAAAACGAACCAATAAAAACTCAATATTGGTAACTGCTGTATCAAACTTACAATGATCAAATACAATACGTTTAATTTGTTTTGGAAGTACAATATCATCACCAATAACACAATCGTATAGTACATTTCTAATTCTGTTATTGGTGCATACTTCATCAAATTCTTCCTGAGTAATTTTTCTCATTACTGATCATCCTTTCATTCATAATAACTGCGGTTACTCTACAAACATAGTATAACATATTCTGAGAATAAAGTCAAGCACTTCTTGTAATTGTTTGTAGAGAACCACGCCAAAAATTTTATGTTGTTTTTGTATATAATGCATACACAATTATTTGTCAAGTCTTCCGTCATGTCCGACAATTGATACCGGAAGATCAGTACCATCTTTATCAAATCGGAGAATAGTGACATCGTTAAACTTAGTCTCATGGTATGCAGATGTTGATACCGTATACAGCATATCAGAAGTGACGAACATCTTATTTTCAAAAGTTTCAATACAGAGATATTTTACATCGTTTCCTGCTACATCTTTAGTAATGAAGATATCTCCTGCTCGAACTTGTGAAAGTGTTGTATGACCAATTTCATTAGCCGCGAGATAATCACTAAGACATTTCGGAATACGTGAATTCTTGCCAGAAACATACTTATAGAATGCAATCGCAATACCAAAATACGGAATGAACTCCTTATCAGTTTCACGATTGAATCTAGCAATGCCACTCTTGCCGTTCTTTGTATTAGTGACAGTTACAGTCTTATTCTTTGCATCAATATATCCGATGAATGTTACATTCTCGTATGTGACGAATTGAATGACAGCACTCTTTTTACAGTTCGTTGCTGAGTTAGCTGTATAGATCATACCCAATGACGCGATTGCATTCCCTGTAAAGAATCCAGTCTGTTTCAGAATACGGTCACATGCAGTCTTTGCCAATCCCATATTTTTGTTTTCAAAACGCTTTCTAGCCATTTGTAAAACTCCTTTACATATTATCTTTCATGTGCTTCAATGCATCCTTTTTTAATGATTGATGAAACCATCCAATCATAGCCGCAGAAACCTTTTGATGCTTTACGGCATTTGTTTGCAGTGTTTGAATCTACCTTGCGTACTGAAACACATGCAGTCCAACCATCATTCCACCTATAGAAAAAGTTCTCTGTTTCCAGAATCTCTTTGAGCATCTGTTTATCTTTGATAGTGCTGTTAGGTCTTACAATATAATGTTTAACATCTTCTTGTGACCATGCATTGTTCCATGATCCTCTGTTTGGCATTGTTAGTTCAAATACAAGCATTTATATATTACACCTCTTTCTCGAAATCAATATATGCAATGTAAAATAGTTTTAATTTATACTTAATACCACACGCGCCCAATCTCTTTGATATACTCGTGACCATTTACTGTGTTCATAATATTATATCTTATATCGTCAGGAATTTCAATAACTTTTAGATTTGATAATTCTCCACTACACCACTTTGACCCATATCTCTCAATAAGGTCGATCAGTTCTGGGCTTGTTCGGAAATATTCTTCCGTCCTGCCGTCATCCCAATAATAATCACGATTACCTTTTACAGTATCAGTGTCACATATAATAGCACCTAGTTCCCTTGCACATTGAATAGAAAACTCAAATGCATTTGACTTTGAATCAATAACTACTTTCATTTTATATATCCTCCAGTATAGTCTAAATGCAAATACACATCTTGTGAGACACCGGAAACTTATGCAGTTTCCAGTGCCTTTACCTTTACTCTAGTAAGTTCAGTCTGCTTAACTCCGTTAAATTCAGTGTGTCCCTTAATTGTGCCAGTGATCTCAAACCTGTCAGTGACATAATCGCTAGTGTAAAAGTTACCAGATGTCTTCCAAGTGAAGATGTTTCCGTCAGCATCAGTAAACTTATACATTCTAACAAATGCGCCGTAGTCATTAGTCCAAGATGTAATCAGTTCACATACAGCATTTACTGTGATCTTCTGTCCGACAGTTCCTACGAACTTTGTCTTTTCAGCTTCTTCATTTTTCTTGTTGTCAGCGTCAATGCGTTCATTGATCTTCTTATAGAGAACATAAGCATAAGCAACGATTCCATCAGCATAGGTAATTACCTGTGCGCCTTCAAGTCTCAGCTTTGTGTTCCATACGAAGTTGTCAACATACTTGTCATCCAGTTCCTTGAAGAACTTGATTACTGTCTTAGCAGTCTCAATGTACTTATCTTCAATAGGAGCGTTTTTGCGATAACCATTGTCAGCAACTTCCTTTGTCGGGTTCTTTCCGTCAGCCTTTGCATATCCATAAGTCTCAATAGCCTTAATGCAGTATGCCAGATACTTTTCAACGTCATAGCAAGCAGTGTACTTACCGAAATCAGCTTCCATGATGAACGGTTCTTTGTTGTCAATCAGAATGTCATAAACATCCTTGTATCCGGCAATCGTGGTTGCCAGTTCATATCCGATATAATCTTTCAGGCAAGTAGTTCCTACCATCTTTTCTTCACCAGTGACATTATCCGTAAGGACAACACACTTTGCTCTGCGATGCTTAGTTCCGCAGTGGTCACACCGCAGGTCAGCATGACGATACTTAGCAAGGAGTTCTTCATCAATCTTGTCACAGAACGGATAAACGCTGTTGACAGGTTCACCCTTTTCATTGGTAGCCGCTTTGAGAACAGCGGTCAGACGGAAGTCGCCAACCTTGTAGTCATCAAAGTCAATGTCATACTCTACACATTCAACTCTCTCAGTTCCGATCTTGACCTGACACTTGTTAATCTCATCAACGCCGTACACGTTGACTTCCTGAACGAACTCACGAACAACTTCAAATTTCTTATTACCAGTGATCTTCTTGAACAGTCTCTTGATCTTCTTTTCCAGTTCTTCAAACTTGACCTTCGTTGTTGTGTATCTCATATTGTACCTCACTTTCGTACATACCATACTCTCCCTTACAAATATAGTATAGCATATTTTGAGGAAAATGTCAAGTAGTTTCTGGAAAATTGTTTAGAAAAAGTTGCACAAACTATGCAGTGATAATCTGTGCAACTTTGTGTACTGTATTACTTAACCTTTTCAATGATTTTTGTTCTCAACATAAACCGGAATACATCCTTACGAATTGTTTCAGTCTTATTAATGTCTTTTTCGGAGATATAATAACCGTAAATAAGTTCAGTGAGTGGATTTTTAACACTGTACGGTTTAACTTTAACGTAATTTTCGGATACCTCAATAATCTCAAGTGAGATGTAGTTATAGTCACCGCATTTATACAGATCACCGACTTTGAATTCTTCCTCATTGTAAGATTTACTGTATTTAGTGTCAGATGTATCTTTCGGTGTTTCAGGTGTTTTGGTTGTTTCCGGCTCACGCACACTCTCTGAATACTCAGGTTTACTGTCACCGATAAATCTTCGATACTCATTCATATCAGTGCTTGCAAGGTCAGACAGAAAGTGTGAAGCAATCTCTGATCTAACTTCTCTAGGAATTCCGTTATATGTTGTCATGATTTCATCATAGGTTGCTTCCTTAAAGAATTCAATAACAATCTCCGGTGTAACTTCCATCTTAATATTCATGTTCTTCTCAATAATCATATTCGCGTTCCTCCGAATTATCTGAAATATTATATAATTTATCAAACAGGCTTTGATCAATCATGAAATCATCACTATCAACATTTTTCATATCAGGAGCATCTTCATCATGAATGTTCAAGCATTGTCTGTATAGACTAAGTTCTAATAGCCACATAAGTAACTGTTCGTGATCATTCCGGCATTCCTCACATCCAAAGTTATCTTTGGCAAGTAGTTCCTTTAGATGATCAATGCCATCTTGAAGTTTCAAAATAAACCACCTCAATCATTCAAATATAACGAAGCCATAAACATACATGAAGCCGCACACACTGCATTGAATCCCCATGATTCTTCTGCGTCCATAGAAATAATCATAAGGACTAGGTTGATTGCTCCGCCCGTAAGATTTGCAATGATACACTTGCTAGATTCATCCAAATGATTCATTGAATAAAGCAGTAGTGCAACTGTAACAATAAGACTAATAATAGTTAGCATATTAAATTACCTCTCAATCCCACAATGAACAGTAATACTTCCAGAATAGTTGCAGTGATTCATCAAACTGCTCCTGAACTGTATCAAGTTCTTTGCGATTCAATACCCTCCATTCACGTTTCATATATGCATAGAATCCGTCTATGATCTTGTTCAGAACATCAATCCATGCATCATATGATTCAAGACTTGTCGGGTATCCAGTACAGTTGTCGCGGAAGTATACAAGTCTTGGAAGAATAAATGCAAGAATACTTATATCAAGATTAAAGATATCTTGATAATTGAACCCATGCTTATAAAAAAACCTATCAGACTTTTCTACATACTCTTTTTTACTGCACAGTCTTCTGACGTTCACTGTACACTTCCTTGCAACTTCTTCTGCTTGACGTTGTGTAATCATTAATCCACCAACTTCCTGAATGTAATGCCTATATAGGTCTTAACAGTTTTAGTAATAGTTGTAGTACCGACACGCGCAAACTGGTGTTCTCCGCGATAGTAACCGCAGTAAGTATACACATCATCGAACATCACAGTATCACCGATCTTGATACCATTGACATCGACTTCCTCTGTGATTCTAGGAATCGGAAGATTCATATATCTCTGGTAAGCAATAGCTACACCAACTTCATATACAAACTCGTCAGTCTTTGGATTGCATTTTGCAGTTCCGACTCTTCCTGTGTTTGCATTGAGGATATAGTAAACGTGCTTCTTTGCCCGGTCGTTAAGTACGTAGTTTGCAACAATGTAATCATTTTCCGTAATGAATTTTAGTGCTTTCGCATAAGTAGTCTTAACCCAATTATCCCATCCTTTTTTAGTCATATAAATTTTCATAATCATGTACCTCCATTCATCACTTTACAACTCTATAAGTTGTATCTTCCATTTCGTGTATTACAGGATTGATTCCCTGTATATATAGTATAACATATTTAGTGGTAAATGTCAAGCGTTTTCAGAAACTTTATGAAACAAAAAACAGCACAAATAATTGCACTGTTTTTGTATATTATGTATATAAGGTATTACCACAAATCTTCCGAGTATAATTCAGGTTTATTACAAGATATCTGACCGCATTCAAATGCATGGTCTGCGGCGGAACTACGATCAAGAAATTCTCCATCATCAGTAAGAAATCCATCAGTACAATATTCCATATCAATATATTGATTCATCTCTTTAAGAATATCATACATACGATCATACACATTCATATGTCTTTCTTTATCATTACCGACATAAACAGTATCTTTATACTTAATAGCAACTCTATCAATCATATAAAATAACCTCTTAGTGTTTTATGTAATTATTTACAATATCATATGCGAATGAAGAAATAACATCACATGCTCTCATAAATGCAATTCCTCTTTTCTTATGTAGTGTATCAGCAACACCATCATATATAGGAGTACATTCAACATTCTTACCATTAACAGTTATACTGATCTCAACATCCGGAACATCAATAGATTTAATTTTGAACTTTGGCGTGGTAGCACCACCGATAAAAGAAAAATCATCACCGATCTTCTTTTTTAATTGATTCTGAACAGTAAGTAAAGATGCTTGATTATTATCATACTCAAACAATTCTTCACTCTCTTTAAGAACTCTGTAATCATCTATTACATTGTTCATTAACTTGTTATACAGTTCCGGAACATTGTTTTTCAAGAAATCTTTACCATGAATATCTTTCGTAAATACTGATCCAGTTTCAAGAGGATATTCAGCACCTTTATATTCAACTGTAATATAATCATCACCAAATTTACCAAACTTAGATGTAATAGAACTAACAGGTAAAAAGATAAAATTGATTGCTTCCTGTCTCTCAAACTCACTAACAGTCATTTTATGCTGTTTCAGATATGACTGTAGATTCGGCAACCATCCTGCTTTGAGTGCTTTCTCAATGATCTCCATATGAACGGTATTCATTGCATCTCCAATGACATAAAGATCATCTTGTGGAATATACACAACTCTATACGCTTTTGGCTTATTCAGAAACAGATTAAGCACATCTCCGGCATAATCTGTTATAATGATATCATCTAATTTCTTGAACGATTCTAATATCTTAATTTCTATCATACACAACAACAACCTTTCAAAACATTGGTGTTATACTATAAAGTTACAATATGATTACATGAGAATAGTGTGTTGTAGTATTTATTTCATATAGTATAATTATATACATTATGTTTGTATATTTGTACTATATAGTTTATTGTAAATAAATAGTGGTTGACAGTGAAATGTCACCCACTATTTGTTATTTATTTTGTATTCTTGTCATAGTATTTTTTGTATTATTTATTGTTTCGTTTATGCATTATGCCGAATTTAATGAAAACTGTGTATTTTTCTAAAATTTTACTGAATTAATGTAGGATTCTTATGCCACTTCCGGAACAACTCTACGCTTTTTCATCAATTCCGGATCACATACATACTGTTTCTTACCCCATGTACCAACCTCTACATGGCTATAGAAGTTAGTGCAGAAGTAGTCGATCATTCCGTCAGAGTCATCATACCGATAGCTGTTTACTGCTTCCTGTACATCTCTCATAATTCTCTGAATGTCTTCTGTATAACATGTTCTCATGAATCTTTCTTTATCCTGATCTGTTGTTGTGTGTCCATACTGATAGTTATAAGACCATGTGTTGTCATAGAGTTCTTTATCTGTCAGTTCTTCAAATGTCTTACACAGTCTGTACGGTCCTTTTACCAGTGTTACACTGATAGAAGAACCACCAGAAAATGTGCTGAATGTTACAGAGAATTTACACTCCGGAAATACTTCCTTTACATACTTTCTGATCAGTGCTGTGATTTCTTTTGTTGTGAGATCACTGTCATAGTTTCTTCCGCACCATCCGTTCTGTGTATAGAACTGTCTACGGAATCCTGCCGCTGTTTCTTCTGCTTCCTTTTTTGTTTTAGGAAGAATCTTGAACATGATATCGAACTCATTATTGAGTTCTTTCATCACTTCTACATCCCCACCGAGGTCAGGATGATACTTACGGGCAAGCTGTCTGTAAATCTTTTTCAGTTCTTCAACGCTCTTTACATTCTTGAAATACTTCATAATGAATACCTCACTTTCAGAACTCTTGATAAACTCTCTCTTACAAATATAGTATATCATATTTTAAGATAAATGTCAAGTAGTTTGAGGAAAATTCTTAGAAAAATGTAAGAAAAAGTTGCACAAACTATTTCTTAATAATCTGTGCAACTTTACATAAACACTGTGTTAGTTATTAATCCAGTCTATGTGCAATGAATAATACGTTATACTGTTTCTCAATATCTTCAAGAAGTTCTGTCATGATATTCCAGTCTCCACCTGCAAGACCACATCCAAACTTATACGGGATTGCGATTTGGATTTGTGCATCATCTGGAATACGCTGTGATTTTCTGTATTCTGGAATAAAATCTTCAAATGCTGTTCGTACTGCATTGTAGTCTGTCATACAAGAATTACAACTAACATCTTCCTGACCGAAGATATTAATGATCATATGATTACATACTACAGAATAACATGAAGTTCCTAAAGGTGATTTCTGATTATTGTTATTCTTATAACTTTCAATATAATCTCTGTATTCATTATACACACAACGCCACTTTCCTTTGATCTGTCTCGCTACGCCGCCGCCCATAATACCAAGACAGTTTACTTGATGTGCAATCAAATACACATCTGTTTCCAAAAGATTCCCATATACTGTATTCATAAATTATTCTCCTTGTTGGTTTTATGAGAAATCCCAATCATGATCAGGTTCTCCCCATCTTTTTCTATCATAACTAAATACATAGAATGTCGGGTATTTGTGAGGAATGTTGTGTTTCTTTCTATGCGCTATGCACCACTCACTGTTACATCCAAAGTGCATACCTGCTGTAGTGCATTGCCATGTTTTATTTGGTGTAATATCTCCAAAATGATAATAATTATCAACTACACACTCTGATATAATATCAATTTGATACATTCCGTCCTTTTCCTTGAAAATAAGTTTATCATGTTTTGGGTAGTATTTTTCATACAGCCTAATCATATCACGCATTTCTTGTTCTGATAATCTTCCAACTCTCAATTTGATAAATTGCTGTGCGTGAGGTGAAGCCTGATTTACTATTAGTGTGAGACTTTCTGAATAGTTCATCCAGTCAATAACTTTAACAGCTACGCAATTTAGGTCAAGGACTCCGCGACTTACCCAATAATCCCTGTGTTTGTTTTCACCTTTCATATTCGTACATAGACCTTTCTAAGTTATTCATATAGCACTTATACATTATTCTCCTTAATATACTTAGACATCCACCGATATGATTCTTGTTTAAGCCACTCTGTAGTACCATCTTGACAATTCTTTTCAACACAAGATTCGTCACAGTATGTACAAGTTGCACAATCAACTCTAAGTAGAAACTCTCCGAGTTCTTCAACTGTCATTTGCTTGACCACATCAAAGTTCGTCATAATAACCTGCTCCTTCCTCTTTGATCAGTTTTGCGTATGTTTCATTCACTTCACACATTACAGGGATTCTGTTCATTGATCTTGCTACACGTCCGAATGTTCCGGAACCTGCAAATGGATCAAGAACCACATCACCTTCAAAGGAGTAATATTTCAATATTCTTCTACATAGTTCGTCAGGAAAAACTGCCGGATGATTTTTATCTGATTTCGGTGCGATATACCAACAGTTAGAGGTGTTGATTTCCTCATCCTCAAATTTGTCGAAATCACTGTAGTCACTGACGTTTTTGTCTAACAGAAACGGACAGCTTTTCCGGTATACCATAATGCTTTCGGTTATACAGTTCGGTTTATAAGAAAGTGCCTTTCTGGTCTGGATATATCCGCCGATTCTGTTTGGCACGGAAGGTTCCGGTTTAATCCATACAATTTCGTCTATAAAATAAAAACCTGTTTCTTCCAATAACTTATGAAAATCGTAAGGAATTGGATAGCGGATACTTTCAAATTCCCTTCCCGGTCGTTTTGTTATAACCGGAGAGATATTTACAATCATAAAGCGTCCATCTTCTATAACTCTGTTACAAGCCTTAAATATGATCTTCATTTTGTTCAGGTAATCATGATATGAATGATAATCTGAATACTCCCTTGCATTATAGTAGGGCGGCGATGTGAAGACAAGCTGTACAGAGCCTTCCGGAAGATTTTGTAAAGTTTTTTCTGAATCTCCGACAAGAAGCATTGGAGAACTGATATTGTTTGTCACTTCTTTACGTTTATGTCTTTCTTGACGGTATGTAAAAAAGCGGTACATTTTTTCAATTACTTCATTTTGGTAATAAGTGCGAATTCGTCCGCCAAGTTTTGCAAAACGTACATCATTTTTGCTCTTGTACAGACAAGTGCGGTACATCTGATAAACAAGTTCCATCGGATGACCGTGAAATGCATTCTCATTCAAAAAATGCAGTATTGCATCATATTCATTCTGTCTGCCAATTGAGGATACTATCTCCCGCTTGATTTCAATATCATAATCTTCATGGAAAAGCCGGAACAGCTTTTCAAGAGTTTCAGGTGATCTGTTCTGCTTATTGCCAAGAGTCTTGATATACTGTACAGTAATTTGTTTGTTACCCATAGATTTTCCTCTCTACATAATACTGTATTTAACTATTACTGATTTAATCTGTATCAGCAGTCCAAATGTTTCCAGTAATATCACACACTCTCACATCCAAGTCATACTTACGCTTAAAAGTGTCTTGTACAAATTCATAAAACTTGTCAGTCAGTTTCAGAATAGTTGCAGATTCAATAAACGAATCTAAAATGCGTAATTTACCTCTATTGCAAACTGTAAACCCATCAGGATCAGAATAGAAGTCATATCTGATATTACTTCCTGTCATTTCCAGTTCCTTATTAAAGTCTTTAATAATTTCTTCTGTAATATACTTCATAATTAATCCCATCCCCAACATCCGCAATAATACTCATCGTGTTCTTTTTTAGGTTGATGCTTAAAGAACGGAAGTGTCCACTTTGACGGTGTTTCACTTCCGCATCCGCCGTAACAGCATTTTGCTGTTCGTCCTTCAAGTCCGTATGATTCAGATACTTCCTTTTCTACATCCATACACATACAAATAACACAGCATGGACTTCCATCTTCCGCAGTGGCATTTGCAACATGCCCACATTTCATTAACTTCAATTCGATCACTCCTTATAATTTCTTTACTGTTCCATTATACAGTTTTGCACATTTCTGTGCATCTCTGTAATTATTAAATATCAACGCCTTGCTCTTACGATCCCATGTGCTCATATTTCCGAACATGCTTTCTGATATTCCTGCAAAGTACAATGTACGTTCATGACGTTTACCGTCAACGCTCATATTGGCTTCTGTGATATGTTTCATAGTTACAACGTACTTAGCCATTTTAAGCACCTCACTCGTATTCGATAAACTCAATCTCCCACTTGAAATGATCTTTTACCCATTTCTGAGTTTTTCCGTAGGTTTCTGCAATCCCTTTAATGTCACGCTTTACATATTCCTGCGCTTCCCGTTTAGTATTAAACTCTTCCTGAAAGTCTCCATCACAGTATACAGCCCACATATAATCACCTCATTCAATCTGGATATCATCGCCGTCAAGATCAAGTTTGAGTCGTTCATTATCGTCAGTATCATACGTAATTTCAACATGACCAATGAATTTGTTTCTGAATGCTCTGTTAAGATTATTCAGAAGATCAATGAATTGCTGTTCTGTAAACGAATCGAAAATTGTGAATGTTGCATCATTTGGATTAAAACTTACATCACAGTTAAACTCAATCTGTTTTCCGAGCAATGTTGTAATAATGTATGAAGTTGTTTTCTGCATCATATCGCCGCCGGATACAAGTTTTACATTGCGAACATCAGGCATCTATATCACCTCACTTTTTAACTGCAATATCTACATGAGTATTTCCTTCAACATCATAGATGTAGAAATGAGATACTTCATAGTTTTCATACTTTTCAGGAATTGAAAATGTTTCATGCGCACCCAAATTGGACAGAAATTGAACACCATCTGTATCTGTATAAATCAGATGAACAAGTTCAACGATATTATCCATTGCGCTAATAAGTTCTTTAACTTTCATAATATCACCTCTTTCTTAGTGCTGAGCATCAAAGAACATCATCGCTTTTGCAATGTCTCCTACCGATCTTACATGAACCGTTGTCTCATAAGCATTTTCGGCTTCAAAGCACTGACCGTTTCTACCACAGCACCCACCATAGTACCAAAGCTGTTTTCCGTTCTTTTCCATAATGAGTTCTGTCTTATCTCCGGTATTATTACGTGCGTTGTTAAAGATTTCAATAGCCTTTTTCATATAAGGCTTTGCGGCATCCGACATCACATCATAGTCATATTCAACAAAGATGTAAAGGTTTGCGCCTTCAAGGATTTCTCCGGTGTATTCGTCATACCGAATGGATTCATACTTGTCAGCAATCTTGATAATTTCTTTGTCAGGAATAGTTACATCCTTAATTGTGATTCTGATAGAATCAGAGTACCCACATCCTCTTGTAACAACGGAAATCTTTTTGGAATTATATCCGATAGCCTTCAGGTCTTCACGAATCTTCTTAGCAATTCCCTTTGCGTACATAGCACATACTCCTTTCACAGTAGACAGGTGTATATTATCTCATTTTGTCATAGTTTCTATTGCTATAACAGCCATCGTAAGCGTTTCGTTAAACGCTTTTTCATCCGCCCACTCGATCTTTTTCTGATTAAATTCGGCAGTCAGTTCGGGAAAGAGTACGTACATTCTGAGACATTCTGTAATCACCTTAACAGCATCAAGTTCATTTTTCATGATTGATACCTCACTTTCTAACCACTCATCATCTCTCTTACAAATATAGTATAACATATTTTGAGAAGAATGTCAAGTGTTTTTGAGAATATAAAAATAAAATTCCGCACAAACATTATGCGGAATTTTTATGCAGTATTCACAAATCATTAGTGTAAACCATTCTGCTTCATAAATGTATCAAAGTCTACATCGTAATCAGTATCATCAAATTCGTCAAAATCAGTATCGTCAGTAAACTCAGATTCTCCGGTAAAGTCAGTAACTCTGTAACCACACACATCATCATCTTTATATCCGCCTGTAGGAAATCCCATAAATGTATCAATATATGCGTGTACTATCCCATTATCTAGTATAACCTTTACTGTAAGATCATATCCGCTTGTCCACGCTTCCTGTTCAAATAACTCTGCATAATCATCTGCAAGTGTTTCCTCAGTTGTTTCTCCATACAGTGCTTCGTGTACATTATCATTTATATCTCTGTATTCTTTCCAACCAAAAAAGTTTACAAGTTTATTCCAAGCTATTTTACGGTTTTCTGCTTCTTGATCATCGACAGTAATAACAAGTACCGGAAATTTTGTATCCCATCCGAAAGCGTTTCCTGCCGACATCATTCTATGAAGTCCCTCTTGCTGTCGGTCTGCATAGTTGATATAGCACATCGGAAATTTATCACCGTTGATCATATCCTCAGTGTATTTCTTTGAATGTTTATCATCTCTGCTATCTTTTAAGTCAGCAAGACTATTATTAAAAATTTTATCAGCACATTCTTTGAAATATTCATTCGGGGACATTTGAACTACTTCACCAATACGGTTATCATTGCTTTCAGATGATCCTGTTTTTAGGATTCTATCATAATATGGTATTTTAGTTTTATCTAAAAATGGATTAATATCCACGCTTTCATCTATGCGTAATTTCACCGATCATCAACTCCAATATAAATTATTGTGATTACATATTATAGTGTTTACATTTCATTGTATCAAGTGTACTGTAATAATTTAGTTTGGCTATACTGTTACTCAGGTTTTATCTTTCCGTCCTTATACAGCGTTTCCTTATATCGTCTATGCTCACTCATTGCCTTTGTATGTGCATCCTTATCATAATAATCTTTCCAGTGATTCTTAATATGTTCATCATTCTTCTGCTTGCTTACAGGGTTTACTGTAATAAGAATCAGCTTTTTAGACACTCCATACTCTTTAGCAAGTCCATTAAGACTGTAGAATCCTGTTTCATATTTCTTACGAATTTCAGCTTTCTTATCTTCGGTCAGCTTTACACGGCGATCATACATTTCCGGAAGTTTAATAGCTTCACTCTTTCTAGGCATATGTGTTACCCCCTTATACAAAAACTACTTGACAAGTTCCTACAAATATAGTATATCACATTTGTAAGAAAATGTCAAGCAGAATTAGAAAATATCTATATTTAATTAATTAGTTCCAGTGCTACCAAAACCGCCGCGATCAACGCCATCAAGAGATTCAACTTGTTCAAACTCTACAGGCGGCTGAATTTTATTTAATCTGAATTGACAAATTCTGTCATTCTTTTTAATCTCTGTATTACGTGTAGCATATACAGGAAGAAACCATTGATCGTTATCACCGCTGTAAGAATTATCAATAACAGCAAATGAATTAGTCTGAACAATTCCATAATGCTTAAATGTACTTGATCTAGGAACAATGTTAGCTTCATACCCATCAGGAAGTTGCATTGCAACTCCTAGCGGGATTAGAGTAGACTCTCCTTTGTACAGCTTTACATCTTCTGCACATCGCAAGTCAATCCAATCACCATTTGTGATAGGTGCAATCTTATCAATATCGGTAAAGTATTTGATTTTAATTTTATTCATAGCCGTTACTCCTTAATAGAATTTAGATAATCCATTGCAGATACAACTGCATTTGCACCGTCTGCTGAAGCTGTAACACACTGTCGAAGTCTCTTAGTTCTAGCATCTCCGGCAACAAAGAAACCTTTACTTGACGTTGTTCCAGTCTCATGACCAACAATAAATCCTGCATTATCTCTTACAAGATCATATACATACATGTCAACATCTACAGGCTTCATACCAATAGCTACGAACACTCCATCCGTCATGATAGCATCATTAACATTAGGAGAACTCTTATCAGTACAGATGAGTTCTATGAATTTTCCGGTTTCATTTCTGATAGAACCAATCGGGAAATTTTTTACAATTGTAATATTCTCTCTGTGCTTAACTCTCTCGACCTCAATAGCATCGGCGGTAATATTTTCGTCACACATAACAATCAGTACATTCCTACATGTATTTGATAAATGCAACGCTTCTGTAAATGCAGAGTTTCCACCGCCGACAACTACAACGTCCTTTCCATTGTACAGATAGCCGTCACACGTTGCGCAATAGTGTATGTGTATGTTATCACCTATGTCTGCATTAAGATGCCTGTGTGTGCATCCTAGTGCATATATGACGGATTTAGCATAGTATTTATTGTGTTCTCCGGTTATTTCAAATACAGGATATTTGTACTTATCGTCAATGTATTTATAGATCGTAATTACTTCATCTTCAACAACTTCAATAGATAGTTCTCTGAGATGGTCTGCAAACTTACTGCCTAGTTCAAATCCTGAAATGAACGGAAATCCTAGATAATTTTCAATTGATATTGCATTATCTACCTGACCATGTACATCTTCATCAATGCCGATTAAAGTAAAATCAAGTCCTGCTCTTTTAGCATAAACTGCCGCAGTCATACCTGCAATACCGTTACCGAGAATAATAAGGTCTTTCATCATGAAGTCACCTCATCTATAGTAGTACAGAGGTCATAAAGATCATAATCAATATCGTCAATTTGAATAACACTAAAACCACAATCAAGCAATCCACCTACATCCTCTTTGTAATGTTCTTTTGCTCGATAGTAAGCGCGTCTGTCTTTGTCAAGACCACTTTCATTATATCTAGTTTTCAGTTTCAATAACCAATCGGATTCAATTTCAAGTGATGGGCATACAACAATTACCGGAATATCCGGATTACTTACATTCATCTTCAACGCCATGACAACATCATAATGAGAACTTACAAACACATTGTAATCCTGTGAAGCTAAATCTTCTGCAACTTGTGCATAAAAACAGTACCATTTTTCAGGTTCTCTTCCGTCATGGAAATTAGAACTTTCCAAGTCAATAAACTTGTGCTCTGTGTTATGCGAACATAGTGTTGATTTTCCAACTCCCGGATATCCAATAATAATTTTACCTGACATAACAAATCCTCCATGTTTTATTATATGCATATTAACAACATTCTCCTAAAACATTGTGTATTTTAGGAGAATGTGTCGTTTATAGGAGATATATTAGGATATAATCTTTGCGTACTGATTATCAGATGAAAGATATACTCCCAACACATCATCAAAGTGCTTTTTCTGATCCGGAATAAATCTACCAAATTTGATTATGATGTTTTCAAATTCTTTAATGGAATCTAATCTTGATTTACTGAATCCTGATTCAGTGAGTTCTGTTTCAGTATATCCAGTATATATGATGATTTCATCTTTAATGTCATACTTATTCCGCGCAGTATCTATAAAACTATACAGTTCATCGAACGTGTCAAACGGCTCTAGTCCACCGATAACAATTGATTCAGTAATATCATTATCAATGTACCGCTTGCATATATCATCATCACTGATAGAAATATTTGTGGCATTTGCAAGTTCTGAATTCTGGCACACACATTTTCCACATTCAGCATCACACTTAAATGAGCACTTTGAAGTTGCAATGAACATGCTTGCTTTTCTGTAATTTACAAAATCTTCATCAATTATTCCTTTTACATTCAAACCAAGTCACCCTTGCTCTCGGCAAACGCATACCATCTTCTAGCGGTAAACTCCTTAAACCTATCCTTAGAGTATGATTTACTAGGTGTTAAGAATCCAACAATTCTTTGATATGTGTCAAACACAGGCTCTCCACACTCAGGACACGTAGTAGTGCCAACAAAGCCGTGATGGTTCTTACAAACATTGATCTTAGTATTAAATGCAAAATACATTACGCCGGACTTAGCAATCTTATTGAGCATCTTCCATGCAACTTCTGTATTCGGGAAATTGCTTTCAAGATTAATATGTGCGATTGCTCCGCCGCCGCAACGCTTATCAAGAATTGAAGATAGTCTAAGTTTTTCCTGAATAGTACATTTTGCAGTAAGCGGTATCCATTGATTTGAATAAATAAATTTATCAGAATCAGGATTGAACAGCTTATTATCCTTTTGACAGAGAACAACTGCGGCTCTTTCGGCAGGAACAGATTCAATGTTGAATGAATATTTATCCGTAAAGTTATCCTTTACATCGTTAATCGTATCAAATATTCTATTTGCAAAATCAACGCCTTTATCTGTGTAATACACGTTACCAAACTCATCTGTTCTAGTATATCCCATAGCTTCAATCACTTCAAACAGACCAAGAATACCAACTGTGCAATACTGTTTTGCAAGTTCGATACCGCCGTCCTGATAGTTAGGTAGCCATCCCTTTTCAATATTTCTTGAAATGATATGACGTACTCTATCAAGAACTTTACAACAAAGTGTTGTGCGATCTTTGAGCAGTTCAAGGTACGATTCCTCTGAATCTGTTTCATAAAAGATTCTCATAAGGTTTATCGTATTCACCTTTACTGATCCAATTGACAGCGCAGTTCCCCCGATTGAGTTGATAAATGCGTCTAATTTTGTTGTATCAGAAAGAAGTCGGCAGTTGTGAGAAATGATACCGTTAGGAAGTGTGAAGTATGGCTCATCCTCATTGCTCATTTCAAAACAATACACATATACATCATTATAATGTTCAATTGGTTCAACAGATACAACCTTAACCGGGAATGTACCTTTTTTGTTCTTATGATTATTATTAATTAAACGTATAGAATACATAGTGTGATCTTCTTCTTTTTTACCAACTGTATTAATTTTACTGGTCTTTCCGAGTGATGTGATCAAGCATTCAATCTGACGTACCAATTTTGATGATGTTGTATGTACGACTTTTGAATCGTTCCAATCAACTGTATAAAATCCATTAAGAATTCCATTTCTGAAATCTGCACTTTGTAGCAAGCAATCAATATTAAGTTCTCTATCATAGCAATAGTTGCCAGAAACCCACTTGCTGATAAAATCAAATACATCATTACTTACAATACTTGCAGTATAAGCGAAACTGCACGATGTATCAATTACACATTCTGCATCGGTATCAATCGACTTAATAGCGTCTTTTATTGTTTCAATAGCTGATTTATAATTTTTCGGATTAAGTGAAATTCTTACAACTTGTCTGTCTACATCAAAATTTCCTGATTCAATGCACATTCCTACAAGGAAACCTTGTGCATACGTCAAACCGGAATCACACTCACTTACTGATTCAAGAACATCGCAGTTAGAGATTAGATAATCCTCTGTTGTAATATCACTTACTTTTTTATCTCCACTCAATGTAGGGAAAATGTGGTTATCTGTAACATACAACTCTTTTTTATTTGATGTGACAATCTTGTACATCTTTCTTTTAGGAAGTCTAATAATCCTTCCGTCAACCCAATGTCCTTTATGGAAAATCTTGAAATAATCTTTCTTAGATTCATACAACTCTTCAAACGACATATAATTAACGCCGTTAGATGATTTTGTCAAACACATCTGTTTACCGGAGAAACAACAATTACTGAGGACTCCTACATTATCACTAATAAAGAAATTACTATCATTCCATTTTACATTGTGATCTGAACACCATCTAGCAAAATCTTCATCAACAAATTTACCGTCCTTGTACAGTAAGCTATATGTTAAAACAGGGTGTGTGAACATATTACTGCTTCTGATAGCTGACACAACTTCCATGAATACCTTTTCAACTTCAATAATTTCATCTACGTAATCAATTGCAAAAGTACCATCAGGAAATTCAACGCCGCCGAACAGTTCTTCAATATAGCATCTGTCAAAGATTGATATGTTAGTGAACGAACTCTGATCTACTCTTAGGAATGGTTGATTTAGTCTGTATATAAGTTTTTGTAGGCATTGACGTAAGTAATAATCTTTATCCTTTATATAATAACCAGTTTCACAATCTGATTTCCAGAAATAGAAACTCCAAATAAGGATATTCGGAAGCCCTACTGCGCCGCTTGATCTATTGCACATGAACGAAACATATTCAATAACATCATCAAGGAATGTCGTAAGATGCTTTGGAGGTTCATTGTTATAATTAGCCAAAAAGAATAAACCCTCTTTAGCCAATCTTGTAAGGTCATATGCATAACAATACGGGACTTGTGAAGAAGACGGAGCATCGTGAAGATAGAATGCGCCGGTGTATTCGCAAGTTATCCATTCGTTAGCAACTTGATATCCATACTTCTTGTGAAGTTCATAGAATATTTTATTAAATGATGAAAGTTTATCATGTGGTTTGTACTTTTCATTCTTAATTGTTGCAATGTCTTTATGACTTACGGATGCATTCGGATCAATTGTAACATCACCGATTTTCTTATTAGTGTCGCGCTCCATTGCATTCAGGAAATCTGAAAAGTTCATTTGAGAATCATGGAATCCGTTCAATATTTGAAAATCCTCTCCGTAATTCTCTTTTAATGCATTCAACGATCTTGTAAAACTTAAACCTGTTTCAATATTAACATTCATAAAAAATCACCCACGTCATTTAATTTTCAATATATTTATTTACATATTTTACTGCATCCTTATAGGTAAGATAGTTAATTGATCCGCCGTAAATCGAAAGTACCGGAACTTCACTAAATCCTAGACTTTTGATTTTTTCAACATCATTGCAAATCTCATATGATAATGTAGACTTTTCAAGTTTCTTAGCAAGTACCTGACACTTTGGACAGCCTGTGCTATAAAGAACAGCATCGACCATATTACACAACCCCTTTTAATTATTTTTATTTTCAGAAGCATCACGCATAATATCTGATACCTCTTTCACAACAATGTCCATATCTCTATTCGCGTTTATTGTGATCATCTCAATATCACATTCCTCATTATGACAATAATTCCATACAATCTTATGTACGCAGTTTTCAAGGTCTGATTCTTCATCTTTGTAAATTTTATTGAGTATTGTTGTATCACAATCTCCACGCTTACGCATATTGTCTATACGTGTGCGTATATTCGCTCCGAAATATATAACTATAATCTGTATTGATCTACCTAGTGTACTGACAACATCCTCTAATCCTTTTCCGTCCATAACGAATATATCAGAGGATTCTAGCTGATCTATAGTCGTACAATACCTATAATCACCGATAACTGTTTCTGCCAATTTATTAGGCATGTCGGCATAATTTGGATCGGATACGAAAATATGAGATTCATCAATGTCATCTTTTCTAGGTTTTGTTGTGTATGATCTTGCTACACTATATCCGCCGACTGTTTCTAGTATGTTAGCCACAGCACACTTCCCAGATCCGGAATATCCGGTGAAAATGTATAACCTATTCAAATAATCACTCCCTCATATTCATGTGGTAAACCTTAATGTTGATAACAATAGATTATATATCATATCGAATTTCTATTTATTTTCAACAAACACATCGAATTGTTAATTACAACAAATATCTGTTGAAATGTTTATGTAAGTTTTTTACAAACAATTAAAGAATTTACACCATATTGTTCGGAAACATAAACCGATACACAATATATTGTGTTATGAAATATCTCCGCTGTCATCATCACTGTCATCATCGTATCTTTTATTGTTCTTAGAATTGCATTGTATATACACACTAACTGTATCAAGTATAAATTTTGAAACTATAACAATTGATATTGCTGTTACAAGAAATCTCCAAAAATCCATAATGGCAACACTCTCCTTATATGTGTTATATATAGTATAGCACATTTATTTGTAGATGTCAATAGGATATACAGAAAAAGTGGTAACAAGATTATTACCACTTATTTCAGTATATTTATTCATTGCCTATAGCATCAATCACTGTTTTGAATAATTTCATCCCATGCTGTCGGTGTATCAAGTACCGTATTATACAGGAAGTATGTAAGAATATACTGTGCATCAACGGAATTGATTTCACCGTTATTGTCAATATCGGCTGACGGAGTATTACTAACTCTTTCAAGTTCTGCTTCTAGTTCAGCAATACGTGCATCCTTGTCAATAGGCGGATCACCAAATGGAATTGTAATTTCTGTACCGAAAATTGTTATTGACTGATCAGTATCCAAATAAGGTTCTTTTACATACAAGTCAAATGACATTATTGTACTACCAAGTGCTGAATCTGCGCTATGCGGAGTAATAACAGAGTAAACAGTGTGATTATTTGTATACGATACTGTGTATTTAGAATTAAAACGAGTGGTGAAGCTAGACCGTCCATAAGCCGCACACTCACCGACACTGGCGATCATCAAATCATCAAAAACAATATCACCAATTGATCCAATCGTCATGTTTCGTTTTGAGTCAATACATTGAATATCAATATGTATCTTACCACTATTGAACGCAACGATATTAGTACAAAGTGTGCATATAGCTCCAACATCGTTATTAGTTCCGACATCGTTATATATAGATGTTCTATATATACGTGTCTCTGGTTCTTCATATGAATATTTAGTAATATTGCTTGCATAACTCTTTGTATACACTCGATGCAATGTAGCAAAACTCAAAGCCATCACACACGCACAAAGTCCGGCTGTAAATTTCATGAATTTCATAAATAACTCTCCTTTATACGCATTTTTAATTATTCCATGTAGTTTTCAAGGAAATCCGTAACCTCTTCATCAAGTTCATTGAAAAACTTATAAGGGTCTTCTTCAAAGTCAACACCTATTATAAAATCATATGTCGCAACCTCGCCGCCGCATTCATATTCAACATAAACATTAACATAACCTTTAACTATGTCTACAGTGACGAATGCATCATATAAATCTGATAACTTTACAAATTTCTCGTAAGTATTACATCGCTCCAACGTGAAACCGTTTTCTGTCAATATATTTGGATTACTTCTAGCTAAAATCCCCATAGCAAATACTCCTTTGCCACTTATCACAGTAATTAGTCATGCACTGTAAATATCCTATATAATGATCATCAATATTACAATAACATTCAATGCGATTATTTTATGAACGTCTTATATTATGAGCACATGAACAGCACACGATTTCAGAATCTTCATCTTCCTGATACTTCAATTCCATACCGTTGTAACCTCACTTACGAATAATCTTTGCAAACATGATGTATTCCTCAATATTATCTGCAAGATCATATTTATAATCGTCAGATTCATCTCGTGCTTTTTCAAAGATAGCTTCCGCCGCTTCTTCGCAAAGTCCCGGAATCTCCTGTCTAATATATGCATAAATTTTCTTAGTTGCTTCATCAAGCATAATAGTGCGATAACGTCTTACGTCTTCACAAGCCTTATCATACTTAGAATTATGCTCCTTGCACTTTTCTCTATTCCACTTTACCGTTTCATTTTCATCAAATATATGATCAGCGCGCACTCTAGTGAAATCCGGAAGTATCGGCATATTAATTGCATTTACATATTCATTCACAACACCGTTAATATTCATATTAACACCTCTCCTTAATTGTTCTTTTGTGCTGTCAAAGCCTTTAATATTAAATTTTTATTACATCCACCGCAAACATCATCAAAAAGCGGACAATATGTGCCTAAAGAATCGTCATAACACGCCGCAGTAAGTCTATCCAGAAATTCTGCAAGCTGTTCGTCCGACATATTTCTAATTTCATCACCTTTTGTCATAGGCACACATCACTTTCTGGCGGTTTTGGCATAGGCATCCAATGTGTAACTCCATGCACTTCATACCACTCTGTTATAGTATATCCAAGTTCATCTTTATATTCATCAGTATGTCCAAACTGACGTAATTCAGTGTCATATTCAGCTATTTCATAATGATCAGTGTATACTAGGTATTCTCCATCAGTATCCGGTAAAGAATCATCGACAGGAATCAAGCTGTTTGACGCTGGAGTGTGTCGAATATCAACTCGCCTGTTCCAGTCTCTATATACAAGTTCTTTCAGTTCTTCCGGCGGTGTTGCTCCAGTTAGAATTGCCGTACCTGCACCGCAATCTTCACAAAACACACAATGTCCTGTTCCATTGCCATAGAAGTTATCAGTATATGATGCTTTTCCGTCACAGAACGGACAGTTACGCAATTTCGCTTCATTCATTGTAATTGCATCCTTCCCACGTTCTCCCACAAAGCGGGCATGTGTTTCCGTCCTGCTTAATCGGAGTGTACCCGCAAGCCGCACAGCAACGACCATTCGGCGCATCAATCAGGTGAGATGTTTTTGCAGTACCTCGCGGAAGATAGTTAGCACACCAGTTATGCACGGTGGTTCTTACATCGTCCTGAAAGTCGTAATAACACGTTGGTACTTCATCATACACGTTATAGAATCGACATGTTCCACATGTATTGCCTATTCGTTGCTTTCGCTTCTTTCTCGCGCTCATTCTAATTACCTTCTTTTATAATCAGTATCAGTCACACACATCTCTGTTCCGCAGTTCTTACAGTTCTGTTCATCCATTGTCAAGCACCTCTAATCGTAAACACCGCCCATATGCATATAAGTGCGGACACACCCGCGCACAATAAAAATACAATAGTTAAAGCATCAAGCAATGATGATACAATCCTATTGTCGGAATCTTCTGAAAAATCCCAAAAAAGAAATGTAAGGAAAAGAGACAAAACTAATAATAAGATAGAAACAATAATTTTAATCATTTTCATCACCTCTGTAATTTGAAATAATTGTATTGTATTATGTCTATTACCAGTCATGCTTAATGTCATGGATACAGGCTTCAACGAATGCCGGATTAGGCTCTGTTTCAATTTCTTGATATGTATCAAAAAGAACAGTATGTCCAAACTTATTAGCCCATTCAGTCAATCTTGCCTTTGTTGCTTTCGTTCCTTCCTGATTGCATTCTCCCCATGTCTTATATTCTGTACCATTTTTATCTACATAATTAACATGATATGTACGCATTATTACTCACTCCTTTTAGTAAACATCTGTGTTTATCAAATCCATTCGTGCTCCGCAGTACCAACAATACGGAATTTTCATATTTACGCCATGTTCATCCGTATGATAGCACTGATTGCACATCGTAATTACATTTCCGTTTTCATCTGGCTCTGTTTCTTCAATCCACCACCCATGCCGCACTTCCGGCTCGATTGTTGTCTGTTTCAATGCATCAATAGCAATGTCAATAGCTTGACATATTGAAGAATCTTCTCGCGTATAGTCATCTCTGAAAAGTTCAAGTGTTTCAATAGCTTCCTGCTCAGTCATCTGTTTTTGCATTTTCACTTACCTCTTCGTTAAAATGTACTCCACATTCCGCACAGAACGAATCATCATCAAAGCATAATGCACCACATTCAGAACATAATCTGTTATAGATCGGCATTCTCCAACCTACAGCTTTCATAGCTTCTTCCGCAGATAATTCAATCTTTCTCGGCATATTCATTCACCACCAATCATGTAAGAACCGCAATTTCCACAAAATTTGTTAAGCAGTGCTTTGTGGAATTCGTCTATATCACATTCAGCACCGCAATACGTGCAATGATATTCACCGAAATCATTTGGCTCCCAATATGCGTGTTGCTGTTCCGGCTTTATTGTTGGTTGTGCTTCTATCCACCCATACACACGGCTTCTATCGTCACCGTCTATAAACTCCTGATTGTGTAAAAATCCAATCAATGAATTTGCGTCAATTGGTCTTACTTCCGGCATCTTCAGTCACCACCTCATTGTTCCGACAAATACGCTTAATTGATTTCAGCGATATAGACACAAACTCTCCATCACAATAATCATAAATCGGACACTGCATAGAGCACTTATTGTGTTGAATACACTCAAACGCTACATTGCTGAGAAATTTTTCAAAATCATCTTTGGTTTCAATGATCACTATCGTCACAACCTTTCTCATTGCTGTTAAACTTTTCGATCTCAATACGTTTATCAAAATCAAAGTATTCAGGTTTAATACCTCTATCTCTTGCAAGGCAAGACATAAAATACAGTTCCTTCTCCTTAGTAGTTGTGAATGTCTTATTGTCAATGTCATTTTCAATAGCATTTTTAATCATAATTCTGATTTCTTCGACTGTCATATTAAACACTCCTTCCGCTACACAAAAACATTTCAGTTTTCTCAAACAGGATAAATCGGAATTACGTTGCATTTCAACGCAACAAACGGCTTTCCGTTTTCCGGAGTCTATCCGACAATGTTATAATAATAATACTCATTGCCGTTTGCTTTGTCAAGGGCTTCACCGATGATCTCAACCATGTCCCCCATAACTGTGTAACCATTAATGGGTTTGTCGTACTTCTTCTCGACCAGTTCATAGAATTCTTTCATCCTAAATACCCTCACTTTCAGTCTCACCGAATCTATCTTACAAATATAGTATAGCATATTTAAGATGAAATGTCAATAGATTTTTGAGAAATTGCAAAGAAAAACTCCTACAAACATTTGCAGGAGTTTTTGTTAATATTATACAAGTCGTGTCTGTGCTTTCAGCGGTCCGAAGTAGCAAGGTTCTTTGCATGTAATGTTTCCGCACTTCATGATCAGCTTACCATCTTTTATATGTCGTTCAAGCTGTGAAATTGTGAATGGTGATTTTGTCCATGACCTCGCAAATTTGAGTAGATTTTGTGTAATTGTATCCATTGTCTCAAGCTGTACTCTGCCGCAAAGACGTTCATCACACTTCAACATAAAATACTGAATGAGTCCGGTTTCAACAATATCTACCTTTGTAGCAACAGGATATGTATCTTTGATAGAATCAAGATCACGTTTCCACATTTCAGTAAGTTTTGCATCGTATGCAATAATCTTCGGCACATACCAATCAAATTTATCACCATCATAGCACATATAATATCTAATAGTTCTATGTCGCTGTTCCTGTGCAAGATCAGCAAAAGAAGCCTTATACTTAATCAAATACGCATCATCATAAGATTCAGTAGCATCGCATACATTAAATCGTACCTGATTAGCAAGAAAATCAAAACTTCTATCCTTATTATCAACAAGTACATCAGAAATAATTTCGTCTGGAATTAAATCATGTAGCTTTCTAACACAATCACATACAAGATTATCAAATTCGGTATCTCGTTTGCACGTAAGTACATAATCCTTACACCATTCTTTGATATATGCGAACTGCCGCAGAGATGTTGTGTATCCCATAGTTACACATGGCTCAAACACACTAAGCATATATCGTGCATTCTCTTGTGCAAGTTTTGTTCTCAGCTTATCATCAAACTTATCCATATCCGGATACTCTTTGTCGATACGATCTTTGAAGATTTCAAGCCACTTATCATACAACTCTTTGTTTTTACCAGACGCGCTCATGATTGTATATCGTGCGCTCTTTTCTGATGTTGTATAGAATCCAAGACTGTTTAAGATCATAGCCATCATTTTGGGAATTCCCTCAAACAATAATGTAATGTGGGCGTGATCCGCAAAGCTAGTATGTCCTGTAGGAACTACCTTGTGATACCTTTTATATGCTTTGTCCGGATCAGACACGT
>Ga0247609_10000101_pt1 | contig 117712 bp, 93 predicted proteins | sample 172DNAGHGlowgp2_FD_193487 | JGI IMG/M metagenome (GOLD analysis project Ga0247609, IMG submission 193487) | Sheep rumen microbial communities from Palmerston North, Manawatu-Wanganui, New Zealand - 1728 DNA GHGlow gp2 | ecosystem: Host-associated > Mammals > Digestive system > Stomach > Rumen ...
CTCCTTCGCCGCCTCGTTTGCCTCCTGTGCCTCTCTGTCCATGACGGCAGCGTATGTCTTGCAGATGTTATTGAAGTTTTCTTCATCGTAGCCGAAGTCCGCTTTATAGAAGTCGTGCTGCAGGTCGATGAAAGCTACCAGTGGTGCCAGTCGTATGCTCAGTCCGGCCAGCTGGATGGCTTTCTCAATCTTAAACAGTTCCTCCATGATTTCCTTGTCGCGCTTGAGGGCGTAGTCATAGCTTGGGTCGCTCTTTGAACGCCGTGGCTGAGACATCAGCTGCACCACACGCTTGTAGGTGTAGGTCTGTCCATTGTGCAGGGCGGTTACCTCTACCACAGTATTGAAGCGGTTGGGCGCTTTCAGCATACCTTTGCGGCAACTGAGGATGTAGTACATGTGTCCTTCGCCAGCAGAGTTCCATCGGGCCTGCAGCGACAGTCCCAAGCCCTCTATCATCTTCTGCTGCTCAAGGCGTTTCTGCTGTTCGGCTTGACGCTCGCTAATGACGGTGTTATGGGCATCTACGACAAGGTCGCTTATGCCGGCCATGCCTATCATGCCAGGCAGCGCCATCTCGAGTCCGGCCTGCATGTGTGACGTGCTGAAGATGTCTTGATAGGCGCCCTGTATGCCGCCAATCTCGTCCAGCTCCTTCAGGGTAAACTTCAAGTCGACGGGTTCGGGGTCGATGACGTAGATAGCGTGCTTCTCCTCGTCCCAGTCGTAGAGCTTCAGCAGGCACTTGTTCTCGGCAGGCACATACTCTTTTCCGTTGCGAATTATCGGCGTCTGCACCAGCTCGTGGCGCATGGGGTTGTGCTCCTCTAAGTAGCAATGTACCTCGGGATTAATATTCAGCACCAGTCCCATGTAGTAACGATAGAGCGGCAGGTCGCCTTTCACCGTACGCTTCTTGTCATTGGTAGCCTCGATGTTTATCTTATAACCAATGAAGTTGCCAGGCACGCCCTCATCGTCCTTCTCGTTCTGGCAAAGGTCCTTGATGACAGCCTCATAGACCTTGTTGGTGGCATTCCACTCCACTTTAACGCTGTAGTCCTTTGTCTCGGCGCCGCCTTTCTCCTCGGTAATGGTAATCTTGACTTTTGCGCTACCGTCGTTCATGCCAACAGCCACAAACGGCAGACGCACCTCTTTTTCATAGCGTGCGGGCAGCGTGAGGTTCTCCTGGGCAAAGAGGATGCCGCTCTTCATGATGCGGAAGTGAATGTTGTTGGTGTAGCTGGCCTCGGCCGATGCCAAACGGAATTTGACAATGCCTTCCTCGGGCGGATCCTGGTTTTCGGGTGCTTGCACGATGGCACATTTCCAGTAGTTGATCACGCCCTGCTCTTCCACGGCCATGTAGTTGTCGCCGGCACTTATCTGTATGCGGCTGGTGAGTTCTTCGTCAACGTATTCTGGTCCATCGGAGGGATGACGTATGATGCAGGCATAGACATACTCGCTGTCACCGCCCTGTATCAGCATGTCGCCGAAGTCCTTGTAGAGCTGCATCTCCAACTGGTCGGGCTGATCCTCTTCTTCCTCTTCCTCGGAGTCATCGTTGCTGCCGTCGGGGTTCTTCTTCCTGCGTTTGCGCATTCTGTTGACAACAGCTCCGCCTGCACCAACAAGCACGGAGCCGATAACGCCGGGAATGATGTATTTATCAATGCCTGTCTTGTCGGTAGCCTCATTGTCCTCGGTGTGGTGCACGCCCTCGGTGCCTTCCTCGCCTTCCCCTTCCCCTTCGTCACCGCCAGTGGTGATGACGGCTTCCTCGTCGAGAATGAGCTTCAGCCAGACGATGCACTCCGACCATGATGAGCCCAACTGCACCGCACTCGATGCGTTGACCAGCAGTTCATCGGTTGCCGAAGGATCAGCCTCCTTGTAGTCGGCACAGTTGAAGGTGTAGACGATGCGGTCTAACGAGTTGTCGTAGCTGTTGCTATCCTTCGTGAATTGTTGGTCATCGTCATCACGTCCGGCGTCGCCATTGGTGTAACGGTTGCCCATCCACACGCAGAGATTCTTCCGTTCTATATCTTCTTCAGGGCCGTCGCACTCAATAAACTCCATGGTGACGGTGATGGTACCGTTGGGGTCGGCATAGCCCTGTAGATAGGCATATTCGGTGCCTACGCCCTGGCCGGTAGGCTGTATGCCCACGGCACCGTCGATGGTGAAGCGCACTCGGTAGGTGGCACCATCAAGGCCCAGATGAGTCATCTCTTTGGTGAAGGTGTTGATGCTGCCATAGCCTTCTTCGTTGTCGCTGCGGCGTGCCGTGGCGGGCAGGCAGGCTGTAATGAGCAACAATGCCGCCACAAGCTGGATGTATAAGAATCGGTAGTCTTTCATATTACAGATGTGTTGGGTTATTCTTCCAGTTCCATTTCTATCCAGTTTTCATTGTCCGAGAAACAGATGGTGTGTCCGTCGCTCTTGGCAAAGAAATAGAAGTTGGGTGAGCCGCCAACGTCGTCGGCATTTTGGTAGACGGCGTAAATGCTATTACCGCAATAGCAGCACACTCCTTTAGGTGAGTCGACGTCGTCGACAGTAGCGTAGTAAACAGCCACTATGCGGTCGTCGTCGCCGTCAGGAACATCCAAAGTGATGGAAACCCCAGCCTCATCCAGATCACCAGAATAAGTACCGAACAGAGGGGAGTTGTCTTTTGTCGTTTCCGGGAAACCATACTTTTCAACAATGTCGTCTATCTCATCCTCGTCGACGATACACTCATAGTCGGGGCTATAGCTCAACAGGTCATCGCCGTCGGAACTGGAGCCGCCAATACCAAAGCCTTTCAGCAGACCCAGCTGCCACGCTGCTATTCCTCCTCCCACTAACAGCAGCAAGATGAACACCAGCAGCACGTTGCGCTTGGTGTGCTTCTTTTTTGTTTTCGCCTTCTTCGTAGGCTTTTGGGAGTTCTGTTTCATCTCCTTCATCTTCTGTGGCGTCATGCGTCGCAGCTGGGAGGGGTTGGTGCCAGTCTTGGTGTCTTCCTTATAGAGAATCACCTTTTGGCTCCGCGTAGAGTTAGCGTTCCATTTTGGCGGTATGGAATCTGGTCGGGGAGGAGGTGTCATGGTTTAGTAAATAGGGTAAGTTAGAGTAATGAGGAGTTATGAGAAGTTAGTCCTTCCCCTCGAAATGGAATATTTGTTCTGAGGCTTTGAATCCCTCTGTGATCAGAATCGAGTCGCCTTGAGCATAGACACAGATCAAACGAGGTTCGTGGCCCCAGGCCTGCTGCTCGTTGCCCTCCTCGTCAGTTTTAGTATAAGTAGAACAGATGGTATAGATGCCCTTGCCCCAGGCGTGTATCTTCTTGATTGTTACCGTATCTTTATAGTCTATATTGACTTTACCGATGCAGTAAGAATTATCAATAGTATCTGTGAGATGGAATCTTAGCGACTTGCCCAGTTCCTCATTCACATACCGGCCGACCTCGTATGGACGGATGTCCTCATCGGTCACAGGCAGCTTGACATCGAAATCGGGCACTACGCCTTTGAAACTGTCAAGCGAGTCGAGCAGGGCTTCTGCCGTCATGTCAGGATTGTCGTCCAGCAGCCATCCCAGACGGTTGCGGGCAGCAGTACCCTTGGGGTCACAGGCTGTTAACTCAAAGGTTAATAACATTGCGGGCAGCACCACCAATAGTGTGCGCCAGATTTGGCTTACGAATTGTTTTATCTTCATCTTTTTTATTTTTTATTTTTTGTTTTAGCGGACCCAAAGACGACACAAAGATATGAAAAAAACTATCCAAAGGACTTACAAATTTACAAAATCGACTGACATTTGTAAATATGTCAGTCGATTTGCGGGTTTTGAACGATGGAATCGGTGTTTTTTGTCTTCCACTCGTTGGGCGTAGTGCCAGTGACTGCCTTGAAGGTGCGGAAGAAGGAGGCTTCGGTGGCGAAGCCCGACGCCGCCCATACCGCCGACATCTTCATGTTGGGATGCTGGGTAAGCAGCTGCTTGGCGTTCTCCACACGGTAGGTGTTGACGAACAGCGTGAAGTTCTGGCCGGTAGCAGCCTTGATGCAGTCGGCGATGTAGGTGCGGTTGGTGTTGAGCATGTCGGCCACGTCCTGCAGCTTCAGCACGCTGTTCAGATAGGGTTTCTGCTCGTCCATCTGCTGGCGTAGGCGCTGCATGAGATGTGCCTGGTTGTTTGGGGCAATGGTTTCACACGGTTCGACACGATTTGTCGGTTGCTTGCGGAAGAAAAAACAGACGGCACACAGGATGGCTGTCATCAGCAGTCCTCCGATGATCCACAGCCACATTGTCGTCCGCTGCCCATTTCCGTCCATTGTCGCCTGTTGCCCATTTCCTATCTGTTGTAGTCCGCTGTCCATCCCTGTCCGTGTGCCTACGCATAGCAGCAGGGCGGCGGCAGAGGGCTGGAAGTTGCTATCGGCAATCCCACCTATCAGGGCCAGGTTGCCGTCGGGTGTGAGTATAGGCATGACGTGCAGCAAGAGACTATCCATCGGCTCGGTGTAGTAGAGTGTGAGTGCTGCCGGCTTCTTCGTGCAGTCCAAACTGAGGACGCAGAGGCGGCTACTGTCATCGTGACCCACGAGGTAGGCCCGCTGCGCAAGGCTGTCGACAATGACCTGCGAGAAATAGCTGATACGCTGCTTTTGGAAGGTCATCGGCACAGGGCCGTCGGTGGGCAGCAGGCTGAACTTCTCTTCCTGCACTTGTGCAATGGCTATCTGTCCGGTGCTGTCCTCCACGGGCAGCAGATAGGTGCCGTGGCCCATGTAGCTCTCTTCACAATGTGGTGGATGGTGCAGGTACTTAGGACGCCAGGTGCGAAAGAGGGGCACGGTGAACGACTCGCCCTTGATGCGGTCTATGATGATGTCGTGGATGGTGTCGCCGCGCTCGTTGCAGGCACTGAAGACGATGGCGTTGTCCTTGGCCGTGCGCAGTATGTAAGGTCTGGTGCGCTGTTGTGCCACGGGGTGCAGGGCCGTGAGCTGCCGCGTGCCGTCGAACTGCTCCATGCCGTCGTCGCTGTACCAGTTGCCGCTGATGACCACGCGGCCACTGTCCAACTCGATGCCGCAAGCCCATGTGCGCTTCTTGTCAAGACATCCATAGCCTTCGAAGGAGTGTGTCGCGGGGTGGTAAAACTCCACGGTATAGGTCTGTCCGATGCCCAGTTCCTTCTCGTGGCCTCCAGCCAGCATGACTCGTCCATCGCTCATGGGCACGCAGATACCCTGGTCGTGGGTGTAGACGGTCTGCATGAGGTGCCACTCGCCGTCGCAGTAGTATTCGGCCGTCGCCGTGGGCACGAAGCCGCTGGTATGTCCTCCCACCACTGTCAACTCACCGTTCGCCACGAACACAGCGTGGCCTGCACGGGGAACATTCAGGTCGGGCAATCGCTTCACCTCCACCTTCAACTCAGGGCATCCCGCCATCGCTGTCATGATGGCAGGCAGGAGAAAGAGCAGCAATGTGATTCTCTTAAACATTTATCTTTGTTGGCCGAGAATGAGGACTTGGCGATGCAAAAGTAAACAAAAAAACCGAATAAACAAAATAACGGCTCAATTTGTTTTCAGTCTTTTCCAGTCGCTATAACTCATAACGACGTAGAAGCCTCTGGTCTGCGTGCTCGCGTGTGAGCGCTCGCCATGCAGTCCCACCTTACTGTGCCCTTCCTTAATCTGGGCTTTGGTGGCCACCTTAAAATAAGGACTATTCCAGTTATCGAAGTGATTATTTACTGCAGAGGTAAAAGAAGAACGGTATATCCCTCACGCCTCTCATGCTTGAACGAAAGCATTCGGGATGTAGCGCAGTTGGTAGCGCACTACGTTCGGGCCGAAGGGTTCTGAGCCAAAGGCCACCTCATCCCGACCATCATTAAAAACACTTAAACCGCCCTTCATAAGAGGGGCGGTTTTTTTATATTACCTGTCCATGATTTACACGAACAATTCTCCCATCGCAGCCGAGAGTGACACTTTGCATCGGTCGCAAATATCAGTGATTGTGGCTCCATTGGTTGACAGACCATAGAAGTTATCCTCACTAATGAGCACATATTCCCATTCACGATTCATTCGTTCTTCAGCCTTGAGTTCATTGATTTTGCGAGTCCATTCAACAGCTGCCGTTTGTTTCTGCCTTACATTCTTATCGAATATCTTATCATTCCCCTTCGTTTCAATGAGATATATCTTCTTATCCGTCCCGACGATAAAGTCAGGATGATAGGTTGCCATCAAGCCATCCTTTCTCATATAATATATGACTGCGAAAGTATGTTGGCTCTCGTTGATCTTCAAGAAGCGCTCCACCTCTCCGTCTTTGTTAAGGAATTCGATAAGGCCTTTTCAAAACCGCCCCTACTTGTGGGATATCCCAATCGTTCATAGATACATTTGCTCACCTCTAAGGAGAATGATTCACGCATCTTGATTTCTGTGACACTCGAGAACTTGGTATGTACCACCTGGGCATCCGTAGTCATGATAGTGTTCTGGATATTGAAGATGGCTCGTGCCATTTCTTCGATGATATGTTTAGTGACTATAGCATCTTTCGACAAGAGGATTTTCCAGTCACTACCGTTGAAAGGATTGAAGGGTTGGCTAAACAAACGAGTACGAATATAACAATCCACTGCTGCAACCATACTGGCTTCATTGATCTGCAGGTTAGGAACAGGAATCTCCTTATGCGAAGATATTCTGTCAAATCGGAGGGTAATCGTACGAAGCAGCTTTTGCAAGAACTCATTATAGCTGGTGGCCGTAAACAGATTGGCCGTTACCTTATATCGTCCGAACTGTGTCTTCGACAATGCTTCCTGAGAAATAAAGGTTTCTCCATCTTGTGCCAAGAACTGGCGCAGTTTATCCAAGGTGAACGCCTTAAAGGGTTGCAGACTTTGAACATCGATTTCCACATCCTCCAACTCCTCTTCTGCTTCTCTGACTATTATAGGCCATTCGAAGTCAAACTGCTCATATCCATCTCGCAGTCCCACCTTGATCAAATCTCCCGTTGCACCACTTGCACCTGTCTCACCAGTATCCTCTGCAGCCAGTCCTTCTGCGAACAGTTCCTCATAGAACTGCAGGAAGGCAGGGTGTTCAATGATGCTCAGCATATCAATATATGTTGTAGGATGGGTATGAAGTTGAAGCACGCGTTTCCTGTCAAGTTCCTTGATGCTCTGGTACTCAGGCTCACGCCACATCAGGCGCAATCCACGTCCTATGATTTGTTCCAAGAGGATAGGAGCTTCTGAAGAGCGAAGGGGCACGATGACACAGATATTATTTACATCAAAGCCTTCTCTCAACATCAGTACCGAGATGATGACCTTTGGTTTCCTGTATTTATCTATGTCGAAGAGTTTTTTCTTTGTTTCTTTCCATTCCTCCTCGCTGACCTCACCCTTGGCATTACTGTCGATGGTAACGACATCCTCTTGTGCCAGCCCGTCTTCCAACATCAACTGATTGACAAAAGGAGCTACAGATGTATCTTCGCAGATGACGAGCATCTTGGGGTTCTTCTTCTCATCAACCTCAGTAAACTCCGTTTCCAGTCTTTTCAGTTTGGCCAGTCCTGCACGCAACATCAATCGCTGACCGTCGCTCAAGTCACAGACTTTATTCCGCTCATCGCGAACAGCCTTATAGTCCAAGTCTTTCAGTTCTGTCAACTCTTGTCTCCTATCTAAAAGCAATGTCTTTACCAGACCCTTACGCATGGCTGTTGCCAAGTCGAAATCGACGACGATATGGGGGAAGTAGCACTTCTGTGCTTTCTTCCCCGAACCTCTTTGGTCGTAGGGTGTAGCCGAGAAGTCTATCTGGAAGAACCGCTCGCCTTTCTTCTCCGCAATGGCGTTCAGTCCTTTTTGCCATTCCACTTCCTCAATCTCGCCATTCCGTTTCAGTTCATGGATATGGTGAGCCTCGTCATTAATCACCATGATGTCCTCCAGTTCAGCAAGAGACTCCAGTTCCGAACCTCGCAGATAGCGACGGTCCAACATTCCCAAGTCGTTGCCGGCAGCCTTGCCAGGACGAATAGGCAGCAACTTGTCAATAATCTCTGAGGGTGTCAGTTCTCCGTCTTCACCTGTATTCTCTTCTTCTATCTGATTCTCAAACAGATGCCAGTTGGTGAGGGCTATCAGTCCGTCGCCTGTTGTTTTCCGACCTATACCTTCTTCCTTGGTGACCACATTATTCTGAATGAACGAAAACACCTCTTGCCTATAGTGCACAGGAATAAACACATCCTGATTCAGATAGAAGTCATTGGTTTCTATATCCCGTTCTTCTTTATCTCGCTGCATACGACCGCAGAAAGCATCCAACAGTCGGTCATACACAATCAAGCCTGGAGCCACTATCAGGAAATTCTTCGTAAACCGCTTGCATAAGTAACCACTCCCCTCGCCCTTCGGAAAGGGGTCGGGGGTGAGGCTTTTTGCGTTCAGCATCTGCCACAGCAACAAGGCATGCATTACCCAAGTCTTACCAGTACCCGTTGCCATCTTCACGGCATATTTTGGCATCTGGTATTTCTTCTGTCCTAAGGTGCCTAAGTCAACCACTGGCATCAGGTCGGGTGTCACTTGTTCGTAATACTCCAGCACGTTCTTTACGCCCATCACCTCATGCAGATATATCACATTGAGAATCGCCTGCCGTTGTCCTGCGTGGAAATTACGATTCCTCAAAGAACAATACTCCTCCGAGAACCAGAACTTCAGCAGTTCCTGGGTCGTTGGCGTCACCTGTTCCAACAGCTCACCACTCTCCCAAGCTGCGTTCACCGTTTCGCTGAGTCGCTTGGCTAACTCCAGCGAAGCATTCATTCCGTTTGTTGCCATAGCCTATACCTCCTTGATTACCTGACTTTCAAATCCAAACACATCTACAGCCTTGATGCACACATGGCGGTGTGCCTTATGCGTCACTCTAAGACGAGTTTTATAGACGCAGTGCAACGGGTCGTTGTCGTTCTCCATATTCTCACGGTAGTCCTGCCAAGTAGAGCGGAAGGTCACACCGTCGTAGTCGGGGTCGATGCTCCAGTATTCTATCAGCGAGAGCGGGTCGCGATCCAATACCTGTTGCAGTTTCTCCTTATCCTTATCATCCAGCGGAATGTTGTCGGGCGACAGCAATACGTAGTTTTCCAACTCCACGTCTATCTCGTCCTGATCACCATTCTGCTTCACCACTAAAGGCTTCGCTACTAGGTATTGCAGCGACGAGAAACGAACCGATTTATCGTCTATCAGTTTCTTGAAACCTTTCTTGGCTAACTTATCCAACAAATCTGGTGGTATCACCAATACCTCCACGTTCGAGTTCTCATACTTCTGAATGGCCTGTGAGATGTCGAAGGCGAAGTTCCACCCCAGCACGACCACTTTTTCCCAATCGCCACCAAGCAATGAGGCCTTGGCTTCCACGGCCTTGCGTATAGTGGCAGCCGTTGTCAGTCGGTTAGGCGAATCTACCATCACCAACGTTCGCGTACCTTTAATATATCCGAAATTACGGTCGTTCGTCTGCTCAGGTGTAAAAGGCAGAGCGCCATACAGACCCAACACCACTTGGCTCAAATCGCCCACGTGCTTATAACGTTTGTTATTCCTAAACGCCTCTTTCTGATAGTCGCCGATACTCTGATACAAGAATGGCTTCACTTCCTGGTCAATAAAACGCTTGCGCATCACCAAAGCAGCAGGTTTCCCTAAATCTGTTGTAATCCAACGTCGATTAAGTCTTTCTGCAACTGCTGCTGTTGTTCCACTTCCTCCAAAAAAGTCACAGACAAGATCACCTTCATTAGTCGTAGATTTTATAATCCTCTCAAGTAGTGATTCTGGCTTTTGTGTAGAATATCCAGTCTTTTCACTTAACAATCTAAAAACTGCCGGACAATCTGCCCAAACATCATCAATCATTGCACCTTCAAAGCGGTATATGACATCATCGTCTTTCGGCTCTCTCGAATTTTGAGCAATGAATCTTTTTGTATACATTTCAAACTTTACCTTATCTGTTCTAGGAAAGTTCTTATATGTTATAGTCTCTCCATCATTGCTATATTTTATCCATCTATCATACAATGAGTTATTCTCCATCTCTTTTCTTTGAACATGGAATGTGTAATTTTCTGTATTGCTATAGAAAAAGATTGAATCGTGCTTTCGAGGGAAATAATGTGGAATTGCCTTCAAGCCTCCAGGATAATACCATATAATTTCATCCCTAAAGTTATCCTTAGAAAATATCTCATCTAATAGTAGTCTTACATAAGAATCAACGTGCCAATCTATATGTACAAATAGACTTCCTTTGTTAGATAACAATTCCTTCATCAATATTAAACGTGGGCAAATCATTTTTAAATATGAAATACTCCCTTGCTCCCAAGTATCTGCATAAGCGAACTGCTCAATGACCGTTGGCTTTTGCTGAATATCTGTTCCTGGCAGAGAAATCTTTGTCCGATAGTCAGCCTTTGAATCATAAGGCGGGTCAATATAAATCAGGTCAACTTTACCGCGAAGCGAGGGAAGCCCAGTTTGAGCATCACCTGCAAGTAGGGCTTGCATCGCCAAAAGGTTGTCTCCATAGATGAGGCGGTTCATCCACTCGCCATTACCTCCAGCCATATTGAAGGCATTAGGAATCTGTGGCGAATTGCCCTTGAACAGCCCACTCACATCCTTACTCGGCAACACCAGCTCATTGGTCTGAAGACCAATCTGCGTACCACTACTTAGCCGCTCCAGTATTTGTGCAGCCTCACGCCTGCCCTCGCTCACGATGCGGGGCAGTTCCTCAATTAACGATTTAGCCATGTAGCATTATAGTTTTATAATGCGTCGAGCCAATAAACAAACCATTTCCTGCAAGCGCCCGTATAGACACAAAACGTGGACGAATCCCCGTTCAGTGCTCCAGGTACTTGCAGGAAACCTAAATCTTGAAACAGGAAAACGCCCACTATAAAAGTAGGCGTTACCATTATTATCAAGATTTGTTCTTTCTACCTGCAAGTTTCGGAACACTTTGAATAATAGCCAACGCTAATGTTTTACCCACGAAAGTCATACCGGCACCTGCGCTCAGGCTTCTGCCGATACTTGGTTGCAAAAATACAAAAAACTTTTGAAAAGGAAAAGTCTTTTTGATATAAAAAAATAATTTCAAAGGAAAAGTGTTACTGACACTTTACTCAGTATAATCCATATAGGGCTGAAGGCGGGCAATGGCTTCTGGCGGGAAGTCACGGAGCAGATGGAGTTCTTGCAAATCGTGGATAGGACCGGAAAGACGACGCTGCTCTACGATGGCCTTGGCCTGATAATAATTGATATAAGGATGACGCTTGAGTTCGTTGAGTGAGAGGTGATTGATGCGAAGGCGTTGTGGATGGGGTGCCGAAATCTCAAAATAAGCTTTGGCATCTTGTGGAAAATTATCGATTTCATCGAGTTGATCAACACTGACATAGCCTCCCAGTCGACGACCGTAATCACATATCTTGCGAGCATAATAGCTGCCTATGCCTGGCACCTTACGATAGATAGTGGTATCCATCGCGTTGAGGTCAACGTGTTCGCCTTGAGCTATCTTCACGGGATAGCGAAAAGTCATGGTGTCACGAGGGGCAGCAGTTGTGTCTTTGCGCTCAGCGACAAGGGTGGAAGCGGGCATATAATCCGATGAAATCTGAATAAACGGTTCCAGTTCACGATACTGTTTCACTGTGAGGCCATAGAGACGGGCGAAGTCTTCCTTCTTGCGGTAGATGCCACCCGCGGCACGGTACTTATAGATATTGCGTACCTGCCATGGCTGCAAGCCCAACTGCAGAAGAGCAGTGCTATCAGCGGTATTGGGATCAAACGGGAAGCGTTTCATCACACGCTCTTGTTGACGATAGTAACGAGGAGTGGAGTATTGAGGAACCTCAGAAATCGTAGAATCCACCGCTGATTTCATAGCAACAGGCGATGCTTTCCCGTCATTAAAAACGGGTAGGTTCATCAGCACCAAAGCGACAATAGCGATCATCATAAACACAAGAACGACACGACGGTCGGACTTGCGGACATAGAAAAACTCCTTGATGCTCATATCACACCGAACTGATGGAGGAAGATGAGCAGGATGCAGATGGGACAGACGTAGCGGACGCAGAACAGGTAGATGCCGAAGAAACGGCCACGCAGGGTTCCTCTGTTGGTGAACTCATCATAAATGACATCGCGCTTCACATACCAACCCATGAACAGACAGGTGAGGAAACCACCTATGGGCAGGAAGAGCTGACCAGTGGTGAAGTCGAACAGGTCGAATAGCGTCATACCAAAGAGTGACAGTTGGGGACAACAGAACGACAGAGAACAGAAGATGCCAATCACCGAACACAGAACGGTCACTATCGATGCGCCTTTCTTACGCGACACTTTCATCTCCTCATGAATGAAAGCGGTGCACACCTCATGCAGGGAGATGAGTGAGGTGAGTGCGGCAACGGCAAGGAGCAGATAGAACAGGAGGGCGATAATCTGACCCAAAAATGGAATGCCCGAGAATGCCTGATTGAACACGTTGGGAAGGGTGATGAACACCAACGAGGCTCCTGCATCAACATGGCCGCCAACAGAGAACACGGCGGGGAAGATCATCAGACCAGCAAGGATGGCTATCAGCGTATCGATAGAGATAATCTGTACGGTCGATTTGGTCAGATGGGTGTCACGGCTGAAATAGCTGGCATAGGTACAGAGACATCCCATGCCCAGGCTGAGCGAATAGAACGACTGACCAAGGGCGCCCAGGAACACGTCGCTGTCGACCTTAGAGAAGTCGGGACTGAACAGGAAACGGATTCCTTTGGAAGCATCAGGCAATAGACAGGCTGCAACGGCAATGACCACCAACAGGATGAACAACAGGGGCATCATCAGTTTGGAAGCTTTCTCAATACCCTTTTCCACACCTCGCACGATGACGAAATGAGTAATCAGGAAGAACACCAACACCCAGAGAACAGGTTGGAGGGGATTAGTAGAAAAGTTCTTGAAATACTGTTCTACATAAGCAGGGTCACCTACGAGTCCGCCCACGATAGAGGCATAGACGTATTGCAGGCACCAACCGGCAACCACGGCGTAATAGCTGGCGATAAGAAAACCGGTGAAAACGCCGAAATAACCGATAAAACGCCAAGGAGTGCCACCCGACAGCATGGTATAGGCACGTGCTGCATTGGCTTGTGCCCTGCGACCGATAATAAACTCATTGAGCATGCAAGGGATGCCGAGCACCAATACACATCCTATATATATAAGCATAAAAGCGGCACCGCCATTCTCTCCTGCCATCGTAGGGAAACGCCACACATTACCCAGTCCGACAGCTGAACCTGCTGTGGCCAGGATAATACCCAGACGACTACCAAAATTAGCCCTGTTTGTTTGTTCCATCATCACATTATTTTCAATTCGCTTGCAAAAGTATAAAATTATTCTTACTTTTGCAGCAAAATTATAACTAAATGATGAATAATTTATTCAAAATAGCAAAAAAATATCCATTGACGCTCATTTGCATCGTACTGATTTGCTATCTATCCATCTTTCTCATACCTCCCAAAACAGCCCTTGACGATGTGGCATTCATCGACAAATGGACACATCTGGTGATGTATGGCGGCACGTGTGCTGTCTTCTGGTGGGAGTACCTGCGTAAAAATAGAAAGAAAGCATCGGGGTGGACCTTCGTTGTGGGGTGCCTGCCGTTCATTGTCGGTAGTGGACTGATAGAACTGATACAGGAATACTGCACCACAAACAGAGCGGGTGAATGGCTCGACCTGGCTGCTAATGCCACGGGTGCCGTAACAGGCACACTGATAGGAAGATGCTTGGGGAAATGTAAAAATTGAAAAAATTAAAAATGTAAAAAAAAAAAAGTGGAAGGGAGCTAAAGCTCATCCTTCCACTTTTTATAGGGATTCTGTCGTAGATGGGAGTTGTAGAAACGGTGGTCACCTGTCACCTCCCTATCGATGAAATCGGGTTTTTCGTAGGGTTCATCGGGAGATGAGAGCTCCACCTCCGCCATTACCAAGCCCTCATTATCGCCATAGAACTCATCGACCTCAAAGGTATGTTTCCCGCAATCCACCAGGTAACGGGTCTTGTCGATGACACCCGGCTCACACAGACGAAAGAGGCTCAGTGCCTCGTCGACCGTTATCTCCTTCTCGAACTCATAGCGAGAGAGACCGCCATCGAGTGATGGTCCTTTGATGGTGAGAAACGCCTGCTCATCACGGAGGCGCACCCTGACGGTGCGTCCATGACCGCTACAGATATAACCCTGCTTGATGCGACTGCTGCTACGTGCCTGTTGCTTATAGCCATCGCCGCGCACCAGGAACTTACGCTCTATCTCGAGTCCGCTCATCAGTTAACCACCTGAATGGTTATGAAGAAATAAACGATAGCCAATACAATCAGTCCACCGATAATCCAAGCAATGATTTTCTCACCTTGCTTTGCTTGTTTCTCCTCGTATGCCTTCTGTTTGGCATTGAGGTGTTTCTCTTTTTCTTTTGCCATAGTACTTTTTATTTAAATGTTAATCATTTGACAAACTTAATCCTCGTCGGTGACGGGGAACTCCATGAGGTAAGCCTTGATGAAACCGTCGATTTTACCGTTCATCACACTGTCTACATCACGGGTTTCAAAGTTAGTGCGATGGTCTTTCACGCGCTTGTCATCGAAGACGTAACTGCGAATCTGACTGCCCCACTCTATCTTCTTCTTGCCTGCCTCAATCTTGGCCTGTGCCTCCAGGCGCTTCTTCATGGCACGGTCGTAGAGTTGTGAGCGCAGCAACGTCAAGGCACGTTCCTTGTTCTTTGGCTGGTCGCGCGTCTCAGTATTCTCGATGAGGATTTCTTCCTCCTCGCCAGTATCTGGATCGGTGTACCAATAACGCAGACGGACGCCCGACTCCACCTTGTTGACGTTCTGACCACCGGCACCGCTCGAACGGAAGGTGTCCCACGACAGTTTAGCGGGATCGACATACACCTCGATGGTATCGTCGACGAGTGGAGTGACAAAGACAGAGGCGAACGAGGTCATGCGCTTACCCTGTGCATTGAAAGGCGACACACGCACCAGACGGTGAACGCCATTCTCTGACTTCAGATAGCCATAGGCATACTCGCCACCCTCTATCTGCATGGTAACACTCTTGATGCCGGCTTCATCGCCATCCAGCAGGTTGCTGATGGTCACCTTATAACCATGAGCTTCGGCCCATCGCATGTACATACGCATGAGCATCGACGCCCAGTCCTGAGCCTCAGTACCACCGGCGCCTGAGTTGATCTTCAGCACGCAGTCCATAGGGTCTTCCTTCTGGCGCAGCATGTTCATCAACTCCATCTTCTCAATCGCTTCGACGGCCTTGCGGTAGTCTTCATCGACTTCCGCCTCAGTGACCATCTCGTCTTTATAGAAATCAAAGGCCAGTTGGAGCTCATCGGCCTTCATGCGCACATCATTGAAGCCATCAATCCATTTCTTGATGCTCTTCACCTTCTTCATCTGCTCCTCGGCACGTTTGGGGTCTTCCCAGAAGTCGGGAGCCTGTGTGCGCAGGTCCTCTTCCTCAAATTCTATCTGTTTCTCGTCTATTCGCAGATAGTGTTTCAGTTTATCCGCTCTGTCTAATATATCCTTTAACTGGTCTTGAGTTATCATTCCTCGTACATTTTATCTATTTCTTTCTTGTAATTTACGTTGAGCACACGGCGCTTGATCTTCAACGTATTGGTCAACTCACCCCGTTCGATGGACAAGGGCTGGGGCAACAAGGTGAAACGCTTCACCTGCTCATAATGTGCCAGCTGCTGCTGCAGGGTGTCGATACGCTCCATCATCATGGCGTGAATCTGACTGTTCTCACAAAGGTCCTTTCGCGACTCAAACGGTATGTCATGCTCACGGGCATACTCTTCCAGTAGGCTATAGACGGGAATGATGAGTGCCGACACGAACTTACGCTGATCGGCAATGATGGCTATCTGGTCGATATAGCGGTCGACAAGGAGTTTCGACTCAATCATCTGCGGTGCGATATACTTGCCGTTTGACGTCTTATACAGGTCTTTGATACGTTCCTTCAGGAACAGCTCGCCATCCTTCAAATAGCCGGAATCGCCCGTACGGAAGTAACCATCTTCTGTGAATGCCTGCCTTGTCAGGTCCTCACGGTTATAGTAGCCACGGGTGATGGTCGGACCCTTCAAGAGGATCTCTCCCTCCTCACTGATCTTGATGTCGATGCTGTCAATGGGAATACCTACGCTCCCAACAGTAAACGGTTTACCAATATGGTTGCAGCTCACCGTAGCCAAGCTCTCTGTCAAGCCATAGCCAACATCCATATTGATACCGATGGAATGGACAAATTCTTCCACATGGGGTGACACGGTAGCGCCTGCCGTGGGGAAGAAATGTGCATTCTCAAGACCGAGCTCCTTACGCACCAGTGAGAAGACGGTCTTGTTGAGTAATTCATATTCCAGATGAAGTGCAACAGGTGGGCGCTTGCCCTTCGACAGATAATCGATATTATGCTTCTTACCGACAACCAAGGCATGACGGAAGAGTTTACGCTGAACAGCACTCGACTTCTCGATTTTCTCCTGCACACCCATATAGACCTTCTCCCAGAAACGGGGCACGCTGGACATACACGTGGGATGCTGCTCGCGCATCGACTGCTGTACCTCCAAGGGATAGGTGTTGACAATCAGTCGGGCACCCATCGTGATACACAAGATCTTCCAGCCCTTCTCAAAGATATGGGTAAACGGCAGGAAATTGAGCACTCGGTCCTGATCGGTGACAGGCACACACTTATGGTTGGCTTCCATGGCTGCATAATACTGTCCGCAACTGAGAATGACACCTTTGGAATCGCCCGTAGTGCCGCTGGTATACAGGATATTCGCGATATCGTCCATGGTAGCGTCCTTCTGACGGTTCTCCACCTCCGACTGACGGGGCAGGCCCTCGCCCAACTTCAAGAAATCGGCATAGCTCATCACAGTGGGGTCATTAGGCTCCACATGAACTAAGGGGTCGAAGACGATGATACGCTCCAACGTATGACAGGTAGGAAACACCCGACGTGCCTTCTCATACTGGTCTTGCTCACCGACAAAGAGAAAACGCACCTTGGCATCGTTGAGCATAAACTGGATCTGCTGCTCTGAACTGGTAGCATAGAAAGGAATAGTAACTGCACGGATACCCCATGCGCCAAAGTCAGTGAAGAGGTACTGTACAGAGTTCTGAGAGAACACGCCGATGTTCTCTTGTACCTGAACACCCATGTTGAGCATGGCATTTGACACACATTTCACCTTGGCAGAAAACTCATTCCATGAATACGATTTCCACTGTTTTCCGCCGAAATCCTTATAAATAAGAGCCTCACGATCACCATAGTGAGCGGCCACATCGTGTACCAGTCTTGACAGATGGCTGTTTATCTGCATAACTTTACCTTATTTTATTATACGTTGCAAAAGTAGACAAAAATAATGAGACTGCCAAACTTTTGATTGCAAATCTATCTGGACAGCCAGGGTTTGGGGTCTAAGATCTGTGTCCAGTTGCGCAGCTGGAACTGCAGGATATTATCTTCTCCCACATTACCGAGTATCTGATTGGTCTTCACCATCTGCTTATTGGACACCCGCAACCCTGTCACGTTACAATAGACGGAGATATAACGTCCGTGGCGCACCATCACCACATAGCTGTTACCTCTTTCTACGATGGCCGTGATCTGTCCGTCGAAGACGCAACGCACCTGCGCACCAGCCTGTCCCTTGTAGTAAAGGCCTTTACTCTCCAGGGTGACGCCCTTGATTCCTGCTACGGTATACAGTCCCAATCCTCGAATCAGGTTATAGCCGCCAGTGATAGGTATGGGCAGTTTGCCTTTGTTGGACTCAAAGCTACCTGTGAGGGCTCTGTCGGCAGCCGGCAATTCGAAGGACTCTTTGAGAGGAGCAAGTTTTGAGGATGATTTCTTGTCTGAGGTTTTGTTGTTGTCACCCTGCTTGTTCTTCTTAGCCAAAGCCTCCTGGCGACGACGCTCTGCCTCGGCACGGCGACGGGCCTCGGCTTCAGCACGGGCTATCTCTTGCTGGATAGCCCTTTCAATCTTGGCATTGAGCTCGCGCTCTTCTTTCTGCTGTTGGGCAATGAGTTGCTGAACCGTCTTCTGTTCTTTCCTCAGTTCATCGACAAGTACTTTCTGCTGCGTCTGCTTCTGTTCCATCTGTCGCTGCTCACTCTGCTGACGGGTCAACAGCGACGTCTGTTCATGGCGGACACTGTCCAGTTCCTGTCTTTTCTGCTCCACTTGCTCACTCTTTATCCTGACCGCCTCACCCTGTGCTTTCTGGAAAGTGGAGTACTCGTTGGTATAACGCAGACGACGATACATCTGATTGAAGTTCTTCGCACTGAACACGAACATCATCCTGTTCTGCGTCTTACGGTTGCGATACATATAGCGCACCGACTTCATATAATGGTCCTTGCGCTCTTCCAACTCCTGCTGCAGGGCTTCCAATTCCTGACCCAACAAGGTGATGGAGCTGTCGAGCAAAGTGATATCCTGTTTGATGCTATCAATGACTAACCGCTTGTTCTCAATCTCTCCACCCAGAATCTGCACGTTCTCCAAGCCGGTCTTCACCTTGCCCTCCAACACCTTCTGACGTTTACGGGCCGCCATCTGTTTCTCTTGCACCTGTTTTCTCTGCGCTTCCAGGCGCTGGCGCTCAGTGAGTTTTTTCTGGGGTGTCTTCTTTACCTGCTGGGTTGTTGCTGGCTTGGCCTTCCTCTTCTGCTTTTGGGCAGACGACGGTAGGCAGAGACACACCATTAACAAGAGGAGAAATATCTTTTTCATTACAACACGTATTTACTGTCTTACAATGACATCAGTTTGCGGAAGATCTCGTCGGCATCAACCTTCTTGAACTTATTAGAGATATTGGTACGCAACTCAAAACCGCCGTCGGTATTGATGGCGTTCAACTCCAGCCCTACCGTCAAGCTCTTGCCCTTGGCTTTCACCTTGACTTCCATATTATTGGGAAACGACTGTTTGTCCAAGGGTTTGAAACTCTGGTAATTCCAATCCATCTGCGCATCAGCGGCACCCTGTGACACATGTTTGACATGGGTTGCGGTGATTCGCCCATCTTGACGATTGGCATCCCACGCATATTGCATGCTGTTCTTATCCATGCGCACGTTCACCTGTAGATTATTGGCTGTGGTGGTGAAATCATCCAGCACAGGTCTTTGCTTGCCCGGCTGGAAGAGTTCATTCCAGAAGAGGGCCTGCAATGAATAGAAGTTGATGCCATTGGACTTGAGGAAGTCTACATCATCATAGGATGCCTTCACATACTGTTTGTTGATACGGTCTACGATGAGGACGTAGTCTTTGGTAAACTCCAGGCGTCCCACCTCCATAATGCCATAGGGAACCAGCTGAATGCGTATGACATCATCACGTTTCATCTTCAATGAGCCGCCCACTGAAATATTCTGATCGCCCAGTGTTGCCGAGAACTTCAGCTTGGAGGTGAGGTACACTGACTTGAGCCCGTTGGCCTTGACCATCTGCAAGAATGGTCTTTGTTCAAAGGTGGCATCCGTCATTTGAGTGTTATCTGTCAACGTGTGGTGCGACTTACATGCCACCATGACGAAAGCCATCATGACGATACCGACGATTATTTGGGATAATCTCTTCATTTCTCCTTGATATATTTTTTCTTCTTGATTTTCTTCTGTAGCAGTTTCTTTTCAGGTTCTTCTTTCAAGGCCTCGTTCCATAACTCCAAAGCCCTGTCGGTCTCTCCGTTCATGGCAAGGATGTCGCCGGCATGTTCCTTGATGACTCCGCTTGCCTCCGGATCACATTGAAGTGCCTGTTCAATGTACACCTTGGCCTCGGCATAACGGCCCTCCACAAAGAGTATCCAGGCGTAAGTGTCGAGATAGGTTGAGTTCTCGGGCTCTGCCTTGACAGTCTTATAGCTCATCTCCTCAGCCTCCTTCAGGCGTTCCCCCTTCAGACTTAAATAATAAGCGTAGTTGTTCAGACAACCGATATTATCGGCTTTCCATTGCAGGCAGGAGTCATAAGCGGCAAAAGCCTCCTTCTCCTGATGTTTCTGGAACAAAAGGTCGCCCATGACAGAATAGAAGTCAGAGACTATTTCCGTAGGGCTGTTCTCATTGATGACACTGATGCCGTTCTTGAAGGCTTCAAGTGCATGGTCGATATCCTGCTGTTGATAATAAGCGATGCCCTGATAGTAATAAAACGCCATCTCATCGGGATTATACTGACGGGCAGCACCACAAAGGTCGATGATACGCTGAACATCGGAGTCCTCCCAAGCATACTGTACTAACCGCAGACGCGACGATGCCCTGTCGGGCGCGAAGTCGAGAACCTTCTCATAGGCACGAACCACGGTATCGCGGGGCATCTTCTTGAGTTCCATGTATGCAGCACGGAATTCCACTATATCGGGATCGACATCTGCGACAGCTATCATTTCATCAAGCAGTTGCAAGATGCGCGTGCTGTCGCCTCCCGACGACTCGCTCTCGCCTATCATCTGGCGCAACTGGTTGATCTTATACTCCTGAGAAGTCTTAGCGTTAAGCAACAGGCTGCGAACGATGGAATCGGCAGAAACGGTGTCTTCCTGCGATACATAGTAGTTGCGCAGTGACATTTGCGCCTTCACGTTATCGGGCTCTTCTTGCAGCACTGAATCCAGCAGAAGAAAGGCTTCCTCCTCGCGACCGTTGACCAACAAGGTATTGGCATACAATGCCTTATAGTTCATGTCGTTGGGATGGGCATCTGAAAGGGCCTTTACTTCCTGTAATGCCTTTTCGTTCTCACCCATCTGAACATACAGTCCACTCTTTGCCAATGAGGTGGCCTCACTCTTACCATCAATCACCTCGATACGGTCTAAGACGCTAATCGCCTTGTCATAGTTCTCTTCTTCCACATAGAGCCGATAGAGCGTCTGCAACAGGTCTTGCCGGCTCTTGTCAATATCATACAAATGCTCTACCACGGATATCGCTTCACCATACTGACGATTCACGATACAATAGTGTCCCAACTCAGAAAGGATGGTGGTATTATCAGGACATAACGCGGCAGCCTTGCGATAATCTGCCAAGGCCTTGTCCATCTGACGCATCTCGGCAAAATACTGACCACGGAAGTAATAGGCCTCGGCTGCGGTGGAATCTATTTCCAGACAACGGTTCAGCAAATCGAAAGCTGCCGTGTGATGTTGCTTCAGGCGCTGGAGGATGGCTTCATGGAACACGATGTCAAACTCGCGACCAGAGGTCTGAGCAGTAACGCCCATCGTTGTCAGCAGCACCAGGAATAACAGAAATGTTCGCTTCATCCCAAAAACATTAGCAACGATATTATTTCACACCAGTATGTCCGTAGCCACCCTCACCGCGTTCGGTCTCATCAAGGACATCGACTTCGATGAAATCGGCCTTCTCATGACGGGCAATGACCATCTGAGCGATACGTTCACCGTCATTGACCACAAATTCCTCCTGTGAGAGGTTGACAAGGACAACGCCTATCTCACCGCGGTAATCGGCATCGATGGTGCCGGGGGTATTCAGGACAGTAATACCTTTCTTCAGAGCCAATCCACTACGGGGGCGAACCTGTGCCTCATAGCCTGCCGGCAAAGCGATATGCAAACCGGTAGGTATCAGTCGGCGTTCGAGGGGTTTCAATACGATTGATTCGTCGAGATTAGCACGAAGATCCATGCCTGCGCTCAACGCCGTGGCATAGGTCGGTAATGGCTGATGGCCTTTATTTACTACTTGAATTTTCATAAACGATTGGATTTTCGTGCAAAGATACTATTTTTTTATCACACGCACGCAAACATTATGTTAAAAAGGACAAACATCAAGGGCTTTCAGAAAAAATATAGTAAATTTGCAGCATGAACAAGATGAATTGGGTACAATTGATTTCCAACAGGAGACTGGGACAGGAGCATCGTCATCTGGAACGCCACGATGACAGGACGGAGTTCAAACGTGATTATGACCGACTGATCTTTTCAGCACCGTTCCGCAGGTTACAAAACAAGACACAGGTGTTCCCACTTCCAGGGAGCGTATTCGTGCACAACCGCCTCACGCACTCTCTTGAGGTGGCAAGTGTAGGCATGTCATTAGGCAACGACGTCGCGAGAGCTCTTTGCGCCAAAAACCCAGAATTCACCGATACAATGATACCGGAGATAGGACAGATCGTAGCAACGGCCTGTTTAGCCCATGACCTTGGGAATCCACCTTTCGGACACTCTGGAGAAAAGGCCATCCAAACCTTTTTCACGGAGGGGAAAGGCCACTACCTCAAGGAGAAAGTATCGGCACCGTTTTGGGATGACATCACACATTTCGAAGGAAACGCCAACGCATTCCGTCTGCTGACCCACCAATTCAAGGGTCGCCGGCCCGGTGGTTTCGTGATGACCTACAGTACGCTGGCAAGCATTGTCAAATACCCCCACTCTTCCTCGGCTGCTGGTAAGAAGGGGAAGTTCGGATTCTTCAACAGCGAGATAGAAACCTATCAGAGAATAGCCGATGAAATGGGCATATTCCGTATCTCAGCCCCCCATGAGCCCCTGCGTTATGTACGTCATCCATTAGTGTATCTTGTGGAGGCCGCCGATGACATCTGCTACGAGATTATGGACCTGGAGGATGCGCATAAACTGAAGATTCTATCGTTTAACGAAACAGCCGACTTGATGCTTCACTTCTTTGATGAGGACATGCAAAAGCACATCCTGCAGCGTATAGAAGACGAGCAACTGACCGATCCTAATGAGCAAATACAATATCTGCGTGCCTGTGTCATAGGAAAGTTGGAAAACGAATGTGTCACTACTTTCTTGGCAAATGAAGAGGAGATACTAAGCGGCACCTTCTCAGGTTCACTCATTGACCACATTTCCGAAGGGGCACGGCAAGCCTACCAGCACTGCACCACGATATCCAAGGCACATATCTATAAAAGCAAGCCTGTGCTCGACGTAGAACTGTCGGGTTATCACATCATGGCAACACTGATGGAACTGATGACCGAGGCCATAGAGCATCCGGAGCGTTACTACTCCCAGCAGCTCATCGGGCGCGTATCGTCACAATACGACATTGACAGCGATGACCTTGAGACAAGAATCATGGCTGTCATTGACTACATCAGCGGCATGACCGATGTCTACGCCCTTGATGTCTACCAGAAAATCTGTGGAATATCGTTGCCTATTGTATAAGAATCAATATCCTTTCTTGTAGATGACCTTACCGGCACCACTGGTTATCTTCATGGCTTCAGGATGCTCTTTGATGAAAGAGTCGATGTGGCGCACACGCTTCTCTTCCAGTATCTCATCCATGGCGATGAGAATACCTGTTTCCTCTACATCACCGAAACCGTAGTTGATGGCTGTACCAAACAATTTCATGGTGGGCGACAAGCTCATATAGGCATTCACCAGCGGAGGGATATTATAGCCCAGCGAACGTATCTGATGATTCAGGATGCGGTAGTCCTCCTTGAAATTCCTTCCTGAGAAGATGCGGTTCAGTACGGCACGGTCGGTTTCGATTTTCAACGGTTTCATCGGAACCACCAAGTCTTCCTTGTCATCAAAATACTTCTTCAAGAAATAGAGAATCATATCGCGTCCCTCGCGGATGTAACTCGGATACATCGTCATCTTGCCAAAGAAATATTTCACGTTAGGCATAATCACCGTGAGAGCACCTAAGCCATCCCAGAGATTATCGAGAGCAAAGAGGCTCTTGGCGCCCATCCTGCTCGACTGATAAGGCAACGACACGAAGGAGCGACCCAGTTCGATGGTGTATGGCATATATTCCCGCAGGAACTTTTCAGAGAAATGGAACATGTGGCTCGTAGCCAAGATAGGTTGCCCCTGAGCATCCATCTCCCACTTGGTACCTTCCAGATAGCGATAGCCACCGATAATCTCTTCAGCCTGAGGGTTCCAGACGATGAGTTGCTTATAACAATTCTCACAGGTATCAAACTCATCGATATCGGCTTCTTTGCCTGTGCCGCCACCAGCCTCGCGGAAAGCGATCTCGCGCAGTCGGCCAATCTCAAGCATCACATTGGGTGCTTCGTGTGCCGTGATGATGTAAATCTCATTACTGCTCTTATTGGTCATACGCAACTGGCGCTCAGGCGTCAGTTCTGCCTTCAGCACCTCTTTGTCAATAGGCTGGATAATTGGCTGTTCCATTGTTTATAGTTTATATACCTGATCTTCTACGTATTTTGCCCATTCCATCGGTGATTTTGACTTGTCGAAAGTCTGCCAGGGAATGGGTTTCCCTATTTTCACAGGGAAGGTGTTTCCCGTATTCTTGTACATCTCGTCAACCAGAAAGAGCATGGCGATATTCACTTTCTTCACCAGTCGGTCGCTGATATTGGAGAGACGGTAGAAGAAATTACTGTTGCGCCCGCCGAAGTGAATAGGCACTACGTCGCGCTGATACTCCACGCTCTTGGTAATAAACGTCTTCTTCCACGGCAGGTCGTGTATCTCACCCTGGCGGCGGCGGGAGCATAAGCCAGCGGGAAACATCAACATGTGATGGTCGCTCTGGAAGCCTGCTTCCACCATAGCAGGAAACGAACGGCCCTGCTTGCCCGTTTTGTTGATAGGAATGCAAAGCGGAGCAAGACCTGGAAGGTTCATCAGCAAGTCATTGACGAGATAACGGAAGTTGTCGCCATAGTGCTTTCCGATGAGCGAACCCAGTGCCACGCCATCGATGCCGCCCATAGGATGGGTGCTCACGAAGGTATAGAGGCGTCCATCGTCCTTGGAAGGCAAATTCTCCTCACCCTCCACCTCCAACTTAGTGTCAAGGTATTCCATACAGGCATCGAGCCAAGGGGTTCCCTTCAAGTGGCGAGACTCCCATAAAAAGGCATTCACTTGGTCTTCGTGTGCTATACGCTTCAGCCAATTCACGGCGAAACCTGGCACGTAACGGGCTTTCTGCCCCATCTTCCCTTTAAGGATTTTGTCGATGTCAATGGTTTTCTGAAATGTTTCGTCCATGTTTGCTTTTTGCCATCAAATAGCATTTGGGGTGCAAATTTACATAAAATCTTTCATTTTTACTTCTTTTTTTACTAAAAATCTTCTGAACTCCATCTTTTTTTCGAGTACGAGAACATTCTAAAACCATCCGCGACAACACCATCTGCCCAAATTACCAACATCAGCTGCCCAACTTTCCAACATCACCTGCCCTGTTTTCTACTATAATTCAAAAAGGAAGGCTACCGCTTGACTTAGGTCACGAGGTCGCTTGACTTAGGTCACGGGGTCGCTTGACTTAGGTCACGAGGTCGCTTGACCCAGGTCACGAGGTTGCTTCCCCTCTTGTCTTGAGTTGACGCGTAGGATGAACGCCATTAGCAAGCGCCCAGCGTCGTGTTACTACCTTGCTTAGTTTCTGCCCCAAAACAATCTGTTTTATTGTCGCACAAAAACTCAGAAATGTGCAAAAACGAGCCTCAAGAGAGTCCCAAAATAAAAAAAATCGGGTAATTAACAAAAAAAGTGGGGAATTGTGGAGGATTGTGGAGGAAAATGATTATCTTTGCATCCGATTCTTAATAAAAAAGGTACACATGCGATTTTTAGGTAATATAGAAGCCAAGACCGACGCCAAAGGCCGCGTTTTCCTGCCCGCCACCTTCCGTAAGGTGTTGCAGTCGGGCGGCGAGGACGTGCTGGTGATGCGCAAAGACGTGCATCAGCGCTGTCTGGTGCTCTACCCTGAGAGTGTGTGGAACAGGAAGATGGACGCCCTTCTCGAGAAGATCAACGAATGGGACGACATGGGTCAGCAGGTATTGAGGCAGTACGTTTCCGACGCAGAAGTACTGTCGCTCGACGGTAACGGACGTTTTCTTATACCTAAGCGATACCTTCAAATGGCCGACATAGACCAAACTGTCAGATTCATCGGCATGAACGACGTCATCGAGATATGGGCAGCCGAGAAGGTCAACGAGCCCTTCTTACCGCAAGAAGAATTCGCTGCCCGTCTGAAGGCCATCATGACGACAAACAATATCTGAAGACACATGGTCAAGACAGCAGAGACATATCACGTATCTGTTCTTTTGGAAGAGAGCGTCGGCGGGCTGGCCATCCACCCCGATGGCACGTACGTTGATGTCACTTTTGGTGGCGGTGGCCATTCGAAAGAGATACTTCGTCAGCTGGGCGCGAAAGGACATCTATACGGTTTTGACCAAGACGCCGACGCTGAGCAGAACATTGTTTCCGACGAGAGGTTTACCTTTGTCAGGAGCAACTTCAGATATCTGAAGCAGTGGATGCGCTACTACGGTGTCGAACAGATTGACGGTCTGTTGGCCGACCTCGGCGTTTCATCCCATCACTTCGACGACGAGACACGCGGATTCTCATTCCGCTACGACTCGCCACTGGACATGAGGATGAACAAGCGAGCAGGTAAGACCGCAGCCGACATCATCAACGAATACACGGAAGAGCAGCTGGCGGACGTCTTCTACCTCTACGGAGAGCTGAAGAATGCCCGCCGACTGGCAGCCACCATCGTGAAGGCAAGGCAGCTACAGGCGATAGGCACCACCTCGGACCTGTTGCAGGTGACCGAGAGCCTCTTTGCCCGTGAGCGTGAAAAGAAAGAGGTGACGAAGATGTTTCAAGCCCTGCGCATCGAGGTGAACCATGAGATGGAGGCCTTACGTGAGATGCTCTCAGGCGCTTGCGAACTACTAAGGCCGGGCGGCCGGTTGAGCGTGATCACATACCACTCGCTGGAAGACAGAATAGTGAAGAATGTCATGCGGTCGGGCAACCCCGAGGGTAAGACGCATCAGGATTTCTTCGGGCGTACGCAGTCACCGTTACACCTTATTTATAATAAAGTGATAACACCCTCTGAAGAAGAGCTACAGACGAACCCCAGAAGTCGCAGTGCGAAACTGAGAATAGCAGAAAAGACAGAACAATAATATATGGCAACCAAGGACGAAGAACAGATCATCGAACAGCAGCCGGACTCTACTCCTGAGGTGACGGAAGAACAACCCGTGGCCACAAAGAAGAACAAGAAGAAGAAGAAAGGAAGCAAGCAGTCGCTTTACGAGACGCTGAAACTCGAGACCAAAGAGGGTGACGACAAACCGTCGGGCTCACTGAGGCTAAGAGACATTCTCGGTGGCGACCATCTGATCTCGTTGGTCAGGAAGCAGTTGGGCCTCATCGTCATGATTGTAATCATCACGACGGTCTATGTGGCTTACCGCTACCAATGCCAGCAAGACACCATCGACATCAACCAGTTGGAGACAGAGGTGCTCGATGCCAAATACAAAGCCCTGTCCAGCTCGAGCAAGCTGACCGAGATTAGTCGCCAGAGCAATGTCTTACAGGTGCTTCGCCAGCATGGTGACACCCTGTTACTACCAAGCAAACAGCCACCATTTAATATTTTCATCCCAGTAGAAGACAAGAAGTAATCAACGGCAATGAGTAAATTCAACAAAGAAAAAGTGATGCCACGCTATCTGGCTATCGCTGTCGTCATGACGGTGATAGGCATTGCCGTGATTACAAAGGCCAGTTTCACGATGACTGTCAAGAAGAACTATTGGATGACGGTGGCCAATTTGCAGAAGAACGACAGCGACAGCATCCGTCCTACCCGTGGCAACATCCTGAGCTGCGACGGACAGTTGCTGGCAACCAGTATTCCCGAATATGAGATCTTCATCGACTTCTGTGCCGGCGACCCCAAGGACACAGCCTGGGCCAACGAGCGCGACAGGATATGGTACGAGAAGATTGACAGCATCTGCATGGGCCTCAACCAACTGTTTCCCAAGAAGACCGTCGAGGAGCACAAGGCGCACCTCATGGAGGGACACGACAAGAAAGCGCGCCACTGGCCCATCGTCAGGGGCAACATCAGTTATAACGCTTTCACAGACATCATCAAACTGCCCTACTTCAGGATGCCGAAGCACAAGGGTGGTTTTCACTACACGAAGCACGAAGCACGCCGCCGCCCGTTCGGTGACATGGCACTGCGCACCATCGGCGACGTCTATGGCCGTAAGGACTCTGCTCGCTGCGGTCTGGAACTCTCTTTCGACAGCGTGCTACGTGGCAAGAAAGGTCTGAAGTACACTGAGAAGGTACGCAACAAATTCGTCGACCGCGTCATCACGCCGGCTGAAGACGGTGCCGACCTGGTCACAACCATTGACATCGGCATACAAGACATTGCTGAGAATGCCATCGTCAAGGAACTGATAAAGGTCAACGGTGAGTTAGGACTTGCCATTGTGATGGAAGTAGAGACAGGCGACATCAAGGCCATTACCAATATGACCCGCATGAGCGATGGTTCCTACAAAGAGGTACAGAACAACGCCTTGTCGTACATGCGCGAGCCTGGTTCGGTATTCAAGACCGCCTCTATCATGGTAGCCCTCGACGACGGTGTATGCGACACGTTCAAGACTGTCGACACAGGCAAAGGTGTCTACAAGATGCACGGCAGTCCGATGCGCGACCACAACGCCCACCGTGGCGGCTATGGCGTCATCACCCTGCCACGCACGCTGGAAGTCAGTTCCAATGTCGGTGTCAGCCGTATCATCGATGAATACTACTACAATCAACCCGAGAAGTTCGTTGAAGGTCTTAATCGCATCGGCATTGCCAGAGACTTAGGCTTACGCTTCCGCGAGTACAAGGCTCCTAAGATTCGCATGCCGGAACGAAATGCCAAGGGTAAGTTCACCGGCAGATGGTATAAGACCACGCTGGCATGGATGAGTATCGGCTATGAGACACAGGTACCCCCCATCTCCACCGTGACCTTCTATAATGCTATTGCAAACAATGGTCGCATGATGCGTCCACGCTTCGTGAAAGCCTTACAGAAAGACGGCAAGATCATCAAGGAGTACCCGCCCGAAGTGATGATAGAACAGATAGCCAAGCCTTCTACCATTAAGATTATGCAGGAGATACTGGAGCACGTGGTCAGTCAAGGTCTGGGTAAACCCGCATGGCCCCGTACCTTCCCCGTAGCAGGTAAGACCGGTACTGCACAGATTGCCGACCAATATGGCGGCTATCACTCGGGGGTTACCCGTTACTGGTTGAGTTTCGCCGGTTTCTTCCCCGCCAACAACCCGCGCTACTCGTGTATCGTATGTATTCAGAAGACCGGTCAACCGGCATCGGGTGGCGGCATGAGTGGCGTTGTGTTCCGTGAGATTGCAGAGAAGGTGATGGCAAAGGACCTGAAACTCCACATCGAGGATGCCCGTGACGAGCACTCAGTGCTCATCCCCGACGTCAAGAACGGAGACGTGCAGGCAGCCAACTACGTGCTCAGCCAACTGGACGTCAAGACCAATACCAATTGGAACAACCTCAATGCCAACACCTCTGTCTGGGGACAGGCCTCGCACGACAAAGAACGAGTAGACCTCGTCAGACTCTCACCGAGTGAAGAGAACACGATGCCCAATGTTCACGGAATGGGTGCTCGCGATGCTGTCTTCCTACTGGAGCGGGCAGGCGTAAAGGTGCGTCTCAGCGGCACCGGCAGTGTGAAAAGCCAAAGCATACCGGCGGGCACGCCCCTGCAAGTGGGCATGTCGTGTGTGTTATCACTTGAATAAAGGCAATTATCATCATAAAGCAGTATGAAACTTAAAGATATCATCAAAGACATAGAGGTAAAGACCGTCATTGGCAATACCGACATTGACATCTGCGACATCGACATTGACTCCCGTCGTGTAGCAGCCAATCACCTCTTCGTGGCTATCAAAGGCACGCAGACCGATGGTCATCAATATATAGGCAAGGCGATAGAGTCGGGTGCTACGGCCATTCTCTGCGAAGAGATGCCCGACACGCTCAAGGAGGGTGTGACCTTCATACAGGTAGCATCCACCGAAACGGCAGTGGGTCCTGTGGCCACAGCCTTTCACGGTTATCCGTCTACGAAGGTTAAATTAGTAGGTGTCACGGGTACCAATGGCAAGACTACCATCGCCACCTTATTATATAATATGTTCCGCAAGTTGGGTTACAAGTGCGGACTGCTGTCTACCGTTTGCAACTATATCGAGGGTGAAGCCATTCCTGCATCACACACCACGCCCGACCCTATTGAGCTCAACCTTCTGCTTCACAAAATGGTGGAAGCAGGGTGTCAATATGTCTTCATGGAGTGCTCAAGCCATGCTATCGCCCAGCAGCGAATAGGCGGACTGAAGTTTGCCGGTGGCATCTTCACTAACCTGACACGCGATCACCTGGATTACCATAAAACGGTGGAAAACTACCGCAACGCCAAGAAACAGTTCTTCGACCAGCTGCCAAAGGATGCCTTCGCCATCATCAATGCCGATGACAAGAACGGCATGTTCATGGTTCAAAACACCAAAGCCAAGGTAAAGACCTACTCAATACGCACGATGGCCGACTTCCGTGCACGTATCGTAGAGTGTCATTTCGAAGGGATGTACCTTGAAATCGACGGACGCGAGGTGGGTGTGCAGTTCATCGGGAAGTTCAACGTCAGCAACCTCCTGGCAGTCTATGGCACCGCCATCATGCTTGGTGAGAAACCGGAAGACGTACTCCTCGTGCTGAGCACATTGAAGAGCGTGGCAGGTCGTCTGGAGCCCATTCATTCGCCCGAAGGTTTCACAGCCGTTGTCGACTACGCTCACACCCCCGACGCATTAGACAATGTGCTGAAAGCCATTCACGAAGTACTGGATGGCAAGACCGGCAAGATCATCACGGTATGCGGCGCCGGCGGCAATCGCGACAAAGGAAAGCGTCCGCTGATGGCTCAAGAGGCAGTGAAGCAGAGTGACCGTGTCATCATCACCAGCGACAATCCCCGTTTCGAGGAGCCTCAAGATATCATCAATGACATGCTGGCAGGTCTGGACAGCAAACAGATGAAGAAAGTAGTCTCTATCGTAGACCGTAAAGAAGCCATCCGCACCGCATGTATGCTGGCAGAGAAGGGCGATGTCATTCTCATCGCAGGCAAAGGCCACGAGGATTATCAGGAGATCAAAGGTGTGAAGCACCATTTCGACGACCGCGAGGTGGTGAAAGAGATTTTTAAATCTTAGCCCCGGAATAACGGAATACCGAAACCTCGAAACCTCGAATTATCGAAACCATCGACATAACGAAAAAAAAATAAAAAAGAATGCTATACTATCTCTTCAGATTCCTTGAGCAATTCAACATCCCGGGCAGTCACATGTGGAGTTATATCTCCTTCCGTGCCCTGTTGGCACTCATCCTGTCGTTGATTATCTCGGCGTGGTTTGGAGAATACTTTATCAAATGGATGCGTCGCCGTAAGATCTTCGAGGCAGAACGTCCTGCTGATATCGACCCCTTTGGTGTCGACAAGAAAGGCGTACCGACCATGGGAGGCATCATCATCATCGTATCGATACTGATTCCGGTATTGTTGCTCGGACGCATGCGCAACATCTACCTCATCCTAATGATTATCACGACGGTATGGTTGGGATTCCTCGGTTTCATGGATGACTATATCAAGACCTTCCGTCACAAGAAAGACGGACTGAAAGGAAAGTATAAGATTATCGGTCAGGTATCCATCGGATTCATCGTCGGTATCGTGCTCTATCTGAGCCCTGATGTCGTCATGCGCGAGAATATCAATGAGCCTCAAGTCAACAAGACCGAGATAGTGAAACACGAACGGGAAGCCCATAAGTCGCTGAAGACGACGGTGCCTTTTGTCAAGAACCACAACCTCAGCTATTCCGACGTCATGTCGTTTGTAGGCAAGCACAAGGTAGCTGCCGGATGGATTCTCTTCGTCATCATGACCATCATCGTAGTCACCGCCGTTTCCAACGGTGCCAATCTCAACGATGGCATGGACGGTATGTGTGCCGGCAACTCAGCCATTATCGGTGTGGCACTCGGTATCTTAGCATACGTGTCGTCACACATCGGGTATGCCTCTTATTTCGACATCATGTACATACCCCACTCCGAGGAGTTGGTCATCTTCCTTTGTGCCTTCGTAGGTGCCATGATTGGTTTCCTGTGGTACAATGCCTATCCAGCACAGATATTCATGGGCGACACCGGTTCGCTCACCATCGGCGGTATCATCGGTGTGTGCGCGGTGATTATCCACAAGGAACTCTTACTGCCCATCCTCTGCGGCATCTTCTTTGTAGAGAGTCTCAGTGTCATCATACAGACACAATGGTTCAAGGTGATGAAGAAGAAGGGAAAGCGCGTACGTATATTCCGTGCTGCACCCATACACGACACCTTCCGCAAACTGGATTCACAACTCGACAAGACCTCGACGTACGTCCTGAAAGGATGGCCCCACCGTCCCTTCCACGAGTCGAAGATCACGGTACGTTTCTGGATTACCACAATCATACTGGCTGCTATTGCCATTATCACGTTAAAGATAAGATAGACCACAGATTATCATATAGAATATGAGCGAAGTAAAAAACATACAAAAGTCACGCATCGTCATCCTTGGAGCAGGAGAGAGTGGTGCCGGTGCTGCTGTTCTTGCAAAGCAGAAAGGATTTGATGTGTTTGTGTCAGACATGTCGAGTATTGCCCCACGTTATAAGAAGATGCTCGATGACCATCACATCGCATGGGAGGAAGGTCAGCATACCGAGAGCCTTATCTTGAATGCCGATGAGATTATCAAGAGTCCCGGCATCCCCGAGACAGCACCAATGGTGAGGAAGGCAGTGGAAAAAGGCATTGCCATCATCAGTGAGATAGAGTTTGCAGGGCGATATACCGACTCGAAGATGATATGCATCACAGGTTCTAATGGTAAGACCACGACGACCAGCCTCATCTATCATATCTTCAAGAATGCCGGCTATGATGCTGGGTTGGCAGGAAACATCGGTCACTCACTGGCACTGCAGGTGGCTGAAGACCCGCACGAATACTATATCATCGAACTGTCATCCTTCCAACTGGACAACATGTATGACTTCCGTGCCAATATTGCCATCTTGCTCAATATCACGCCCGATCATCTCGACCGCTACAACTTCGAGATGCAGAACTATGTAGATGCCAAGATGCGTATTATCCGTAACCAGACCAAGGACGATGCCTTCATCTACTGGAACGATGACCCCATCATCCGTCGTGAGTTGGAGAAATACAACATCCAGTCGTTCTGTTATCCGTTCTCGGAACTCAAGGAGAAAGGCTCTATCGGTTATATCGAAGAAGGACAATACGTTATCGAGAAACCCACGCCCTTCAATATGGAACAAGAAGACCTGAGCCTCACTGGTCGCCACAACATATACAACTCGCTGGCTGCCGGAATAGCCAGTGATATCGCAGGAATCAAGAAAGAAGTGATTCGCAAGAGCCTGGGCGACTTCCCCGGCGTAGAGCATCGCTTGGAGCGAGTAGCCACCGTGCGTGGCGTCAACTACGTCAATGACTCCAAGGCTACTAACGTGGATGCCTGTTGGTATGCCCTCGACTCGATGAAGACCCGCGTGGTGCTCATCGTGGGAGGCAAGGACAAGGGCAACGACTATGAACCCATCAAGCCACTCATCCGCGAGAAGTGCTCTGCCATCGTCTATCTGGGAGCCGACAATGCGAAACTGCATGCCAACTTTGACTCCCTCGGCATTCCCGTACGTGATACCCACTCCATGAAAGAGTGTGTAGAAGCCTGCTACGAACTGGCCCAGCCTGGCGAAACCGTGCTGCTCTCTCCCTGCTGCGCCAGCTTCGATCTCTTCAAGAACATGGAAGATCGCGGCGAGCAGTTCAAGGAACTGGTAAGAAATCTATAATACTATAGCCACTATAGTTACTATAGCCACTATTATTACTATAAGAAAAGAAGATGAAAAAGAAGATAGGTGATCTCATCATGGGCGACAAGGGAATATGGACCGTGTTCCTGTTCCTCTGTCTCATCAGCATCGTCGAAGTCTTCTCGGCTTCGAGCACCCTGACCTATAAGAGCCACAACTATATGGGTCCCATGATCTATCATGTGGGCACTATTATATTTGGTGTTGTCGTGGCTATCATCACGGTCAGAATACCATGCCGTTACTTCAAGCTGATGACACCCCTGATGCTCATCATCTCTTTTGCCACATTGCTGTGGGTGTTGTTATGGGGTGAAAGTATCAATGGTGCCAACCGTGTGATTCAGTTGCCCGGCTTCACCTTCCAGCCCTCTGAGATAGCGAAGGGCACATTGGTGCTGACCACGGCTCAGATTCTGAGTGCCATGCAGAAAGAAGACGGTAGCGGCACCGACGAGAAAGCGATGAAATACGTCCTGCTGTTTGCGTTGCCTGCAGTGTTCCTTATCGGCATCGAGAACCTGTCAACAGCCGTATTGCTCTTTGGCGTTATCTTCACGATGATGTTCATCGGTCGCGTACCTCTTCAGCAGATGGGTAAGCTCATGGGTGGATTGGTGCTTATTGTCGGTATCTTCCTCACCCTCGTATTAACGATAGGCAGCATAGGCGACGAGAACGAGAAAGAGAAGGAACAGTCAGAGAGGCAGACCACTGAGAGAGTTGTCGATGGTAAGCTGGTCACTGTAGATGACGAGAAGGACAAAGAGAAAGAGGAAGGGTTCATGCAGAGTATCTTCCACCGTTTCTCTACCTGGCGCAACCGTATCATCAACCACTCCGATGACAAGGACGTGCCTCCTGAGAAATACAACGTACAGGAGAACTTCCAGGTGGCTCACGCCAACTTTGCCATCTCCTCGTCGGGTATCGTAGGTAAAGGACCTGGCAACTCGGTAGAACGTGACTATCTGCCACAGGCATTCTCCGACTTCATCTACGCCATTATCATCGAGGAGATGGGAATCATTGGTGCCATAGCGGTAGTGTTCCTCTATATCATCCTCGTGTTCAGAACAGCCAGAATAGCGGGACGTTGCGAGAACAACTTCCCTGCACTACTCATCATGGGACTGACACTGCTGCTGGTCTTCCAAGCAGCCATCAACATGATGGTGGCAGTGGGGCTGATGCCCGTCACGGGTCAGCCATTGCCTTTGATATCTAAAGGTGGTACATCAACTATTGTCAACTGTGCCTATATCGGAATGATACTCAGTGTGAGCCATACCGCCAAGCGCAAAGACACTGCGGAAAAGAAATCGAGATTAAGAACTAATTACGACGAGATATGAAACAAGAGCTAAGAGTCATCATCAGTGGAGGTGGAACGGGTGGACATATCTTCCCTGCCATCAGCATTGCCAATGCCATCCGTGAGTTGGAGCCCGAAGCGAAGATTCTCTTTGTTGGCGCCGAGGGACGCATGGAGATGCAGCGTGTCCCTCAAGCCGGCTATGAGATCAAGGGACTGCCTATCATGGGCTTCGACCGCAAACATCTGCTGAAGAACATCAAGGTACTCTTTAAGATATGGAAAAGCCAGCGCATGGCGAAGAAGATCATCAAGAACTTCAAGCCACAGGTGGCTGTCGGTGTCGGTGGCTACGCCAGTGGTCCCACACTGAACAAAGCAGCCGATATGGGCATTCCCTGTCTCATCCAGGAACAGAATTCCTATGCTGGTGTGACCAATAAACTGTTGGCTAAGAAGGCACAGAAGATCTGTGTGGCTTATGAAGGCATGGAGCGTTTCTTCCCTGCCGAGAAGATCATGCTTACCGGCAATCCTGTTCGTCAGGATCTGCTGCGCGCATCTAACAACCGTGAGGCTTGTTTCAAGAGCTTCGGCCTCGACCCCAACAAGAAGACCATCCTCATCGTTGGCGGCAGTCTGGGAGCACGCACACTGAACGAGAGTGTTCTGCAGAATCTTGATACCATCAAGCAGAGCAACGTACAGTTTATCTGGCAGACAGGTAAGTACTATTACAACGACATTGACCGGATAATGAAGGACAAGGGCTATTCTCATGATGATGTCACAGGCAATCTGGTGTGGACCGACTTCCTCGACATGTTGGCGGCCTATCGCGTAGCCGACCTCGTCGTGAGTCGTGCCGGAGCCAGCAGCATCAGCGAGATTTGTCTTTTGGGCAAGCCCGTCATCCTGGTGCCCAGTCCCAATGTGGCTGAAGACCATCAGACAAAGAATGCCATGGCACTTGTCAATCGTCAGGCTGCTGTCTACGTCAAGGACAGCGAGGCCACCGAAAAACTCATTCCTCTGGCTCTTGAGACTGTACGCGACGATTTCAAACTGAAGTCTCTCAGTGAAAATGTGTACAAGATGGCACTGCCCCACTCGGCCGCCATCATCGCCAAGGAGGTCATCAAACTTGCCAGAAAAGAATAAAAAGGAAAAAACTAGTACCACTAGTATCACTTGTAAAAACTAGTACCACTAGCACCACTAGAAAAAAGAAAGGAAAAAAATGGAAGCAAAAGATATCAAAGCAGTCTACTTCATTGGTGCCGGCGGCATCGGTATGAGCGCCATAGCACGTTATTTCATCCATCGCGGACTGGTGGTGGCAGGTTACGACAAAACGGCAACCGACCTCACCAAGCGACTGGAGAAAGAAGGCATGCTCTTGCACTATGAAGAGAATGTCGATGAGATTCCCCATGCCTGCAAGAAACCGGAGTCATGTCTCGTGGTATACACACCGGCTGTTCCTGCAGACCATAAGGAACTGGTCTATTTCCGTGAACATGGTTTTGAGATTCAGAAACGTGCACAGGTACTTGGTACGCTGACCCGCCAGATGTACGGACTCTGTGTTGCCGGCACACATGGCAAGACCACGACGAGTAGTATGTGTGCCCACATCATGCATCAGAGCCATCTCGACTGTAATGCTTTCCTTGGCGGTATCACGAAGAACTACGGTACCAACTACATCGTCAGCAATTCAGAATACGTAGTGATTGAAGCCGATGAGTTCGACCGTTCCTTCCACTGGCTATCACCTTTGATGAGTGTCATCACCTCTACCGATCCCGACCATCTCGACATCTACGGCACGAAAGAAGCCTATCTGGAGAGCTTCCGCCACTATACCGAACTGATTCTTCCCGGTGGAGCCCTTATCATTCATCGCGGACTGGAGATGAAGGACCATCTGCAGGATGGTGTGCGCCGCTATGAATATAGCCTCAATGAAGGCGACTTCCATGCCGAGAACATCCAGATAGCCAATGGTGAGATTACCTTCGACTTCGTCTCACCTATCGAGAACGTGAAGAACGTGGTACTGGGAAATCCCATTCCCATCAACATCGAGAATGGTATCGCAGCAATGGCTATGGCACAGCTGGCAGGCTGTACGGCCGAGGAGTTGCGCTACGGCATGCAGACCTATTCTGGTGTAGACCGTCGCTTCGACTTTAAGATCAAGACCGACAAGAAGGTGTTCCTCAGCGACTATGCCCACCACCCCATGGAGATCTACCAGAGTGCGCGCAGCATACGCCAGCTCTACAAGGACCGTCATATCACCGCTATCTTCCAGCCCCACCTCTACACCCGTACGCGCGACTTCTATAAGGAGTTTGCCGATGCGTTGAGCCAACTCGACGAGGTGATTCTCACTGAGATATACCCTGCACGCGAAAAGCCTATTGAGGGGGTTACCTCACAACTCATCTACGACAATCTGGCACCCCATGTTGAGAAGCAACTCATCCGTAAGGACCAAGTGATTGATCTGGTCAAGAAGCGCAACTTCGATGTACTCATCGTCTTAGGAGCAGGCGACCTTGACAGCATGGTGCCTCGCATCACCAAGATACTCCTCTCTAAAACAAGATAACATCAACGCCTCATGAACTGGAAAAGTGTCGCCATCATATCGCTCAGCATCTTCTTAGGTTTCTACCTGTTGCTTTCTGCTACGGTTTTCAACAAACCGAGCAAGAACGATATGCTCTGCAAAGAGGTTCATATCACCATTGAGAAGAACATCATTGAAGGATTTCTCACAGCAGAAGAAGTGAAGAAGATGATTGATGCTATGAACTTGAATCCGGTGGGGAAACCCATCGAGCAGATAGACACGCGTGCCATCGAGGAAACACTTCGTAGCAAGGAACTCATCGAGAGTGCCGAGTGTTACAAGGCTCAGAACGGCAATATCTGCATCAAGGTGAAAGAGCGCATCCCCGTCATCCGCGTGATGTCAAATGATGGCGACGACTATTATGTCGACAATGCCGGTAACCAGATGAGAAAGCCCGACTACGTGTGCAACCTCATAATAGCGACAGGCAACATCGACCAGACATTTGCCAAGAACGTACTGGCACCCTTAGGCCAACTTATTATGAGCGACGCTTTCTGGCGCAATCAGATAGTGCAGATCAACGTGCTGGCCGACGGTACCGTCGAACTGGTGCCACGTGTTGGCGAGCATATCCTCTATCTCGGCAAACCCGTCGACACCAAACTGAAACTCGAGCGCCTGCGTAAGTTCTATATCTACGGACTCAACAAAGCAGGCTGGAACAAATACTCTCGCATCAGTGTGGAGTTCCATAATCAGATAATATGCAAGAAGAAACAATAAAACAATATAAGAGATGATTGACAAGGATTTTATCGTAGCGATTGAACTCGGTTCATCAAAAGTGACGGGTATCGCAGGACAGAAGAAGCCCGACGGTAGTATCAGTATTATCGCACTGGTCAAGGAAGACTCCTCTTCTTTTATCCGTAAGGGCGTGGTTTACAACATTGACAAGACAGCCCAGTGTCTCCAGAATGTCATTCAGAAACTGGAGATTCAGCTGAAGACGCACATCACCCAGGTGTTTGTCGGCGTGAGCGGACAATCTATCCGTGGTGTTCGTAACTCTCTCGTAAAGGAAATGGCTGAAGAGACCATCATCACACAGCAGATGGTGGCAGAGCTGATGGATGCCAACTGGGCTTTAGATTATCCTGACCAGAAAATCCTTGACGTTGCCGAACAGGAATACCGTGTGGATGCACAGTTGCAGATGGACCCCGTAGGTATTCGCGCCAACCGCTTGGAGGGTAACTTCCTCAATATTCTGGAGCGCAAGTCGTTCTTCCTCAACCTCAACAAGTGCTTTGAGACTGCCGGCATCAAGGTTGCCGACATGTATCTGGCGCCGTTGGCACTTGCCAATGCCGTACTGACAGAGGCTGAGAAGCGTTCGGGATGTGCCTTGGTCGACATCGGCTACGACACCACCACAGTCACTATCTTCTCTAAGAACGTGCTGCGCCACCTGGCCGTCATCCCTCTGGGTTCCAACAATGTGACGAAAGACATTGCCACCCTTCAGATGGAAGAGAGCGATGCCGAGAAGATGAAGCTGAAGTATGGCTCTGCCTATACGGAGTCTACGGAGATAGACACCAATATGAAGTTCTCTATCGACAATGAGCGTCAGATTGACAGTCTGAACTTCCTGGAGATTGTAGAGGGCCGTATGGATGAGATTATCGAGAACGTACGCTACCAGATACCTACCGAATACAGCGACAAGTTGCTGGGCGGTATCATCCTCACTGGTGGCGGTGCCAACATGAAGAATATCGAGAAGGCGTTTAAGATTCACACTGGCATCGACAAGATTCGCGTAGCTAAGTTCGTGACGATGAGCATCAACTCCAGCTTCCCCGTCATCAACGATCACAACGGTATGATGAACACCGTACTGGGTCTGTTGGCTAAAGGCGACCTCAGCTGTGCCGGACGTCCGCTCAACCAGAGCAACGACCTCTTCATTGATAAAGAAGACGACCAGAGCATTGTCACAGGACGCACGCCCAGACAGATTCACGAGAAGGACACAGGCATCATTCGCACCATTCAGGAAGAGGAGATGGCTGCCGAGGAAGCTCGTCGCCAGCAGGAGGAGAAAGAGCGCCAGGAGCGCGAGGCTCGCGAAGCTGCCGAGGAAGAAGCTCGCAGGGAGCGCGAAGAGGCTCGTCGCATCAAGAAGGAGAACAGCTTCTGGAGCAAGTTCAAGAAGAAACTCGAAGGTCTGGGCAATGACCTGGCCAGTGACGAATAACACCATCTCTCTCATCATTCCCATTTATCCTATCATTCCCATCATTCCCATTAAAAGAATACAATTATGTTAGATTTCAATCCAGATAACGAGATACTCGACTTCGGAATTCCCGAAGAGCATCACAGCATCATCAAGGTCATCGGCGTAGGTGGCGGTGGCGGTAATGCCGTGAACCATATGTATAAGGAAGGCATCCACGATGTGACCTTCGTAGTGTGCAACACCGATAACCAGGCACTCAACGACTCGCCTGTTCCCGTCAAACTCCAGTTGGGAAGCGAGGGCCTTGGTGCAGGCAACCGTCCTGCCAAGGCACGTGCTGCTGCCGAGGAGAGCATCGACGAGATTAAGAAGATGCTCAGCGACGGCACACGCATGGCCTTTATCACTGCCGGTATGGGTGGTGGTACAGGTACCGGTGCTGCGCCTGTCATCGCCAAGGTATCCAAGGAGATGGGCATCCTCACCGTAGGTATCGTCACTATCCCCTTCCGTTTCGAGGGCAACAAGAAGATTGACCAAGCACTCGACGGTGTGGAGGAGATGCAGAAGAACGTTGATGCGTTGCTGGTCATCAACAATGAGCGCCTGCGCGAGATTTACCCCGACCTCAGCTTCCTCGATGCCTTTGGCAAGGCCGACGACACACTGTCGGTGGCTGCCAAGTCTATCGCAGAGATTATCACCCTGCACGGCACGATGAACCTCGACTTCAACGATGTGAAGACGGTGCTGCAGGATGGTGGCGTCGCTATCATGTCGACAGGTTACGGTGAAGGCGAGGACCGTGTGAAGAAGGCTATCGACGATGCCCTCAACTCTCCGCTGCTCAACGACAACGATATCTTCAACTCGAAGAAGATACTGCTCAACATCTCGTTCTCTCACCAGAAGGATTCGAAGGACAACTTCATGATGGAGGAGATGAACTACGTCCACGAGTTCATGGACAAGTTTGGCGACTTCGAGATCAAGTGGGGTGTGGCTGTCGATCCCGAACTGGGCAAGAAGGTGAAGGTGACCATCCTGGCTACTGGTTTCGGTATTCAGGACATCGACGGCATGGAGGAGCGCATGATGAAGCTCCAGTCGCGCGAGGATGCCAACCGTCTTGCCGAAGAGCGCGAGAAGGCTGCCAAGCGCGAGGAGCGCCGCGACCACTTCTACGGTCCTGAGAGCGAGACCACGAAACGCATGAAGCGTCGTCGTCCGAATATCTATATCTTCGGTCCTGAGGATCTCGACAACGACGATATCATATCGGCCGTGGAGTCGACACCTACCTACAAGCGTACCCGCGAGATTCTGGCAAGCATAGGCAACCAGAATGTAGAAGAGCCCAAGCCCTCAACAGAAGACACTACACAGGGTGTCATCAGTTTCGCATAACAGTTTAATTTAGAATTTATAAATGCGGTCGCAGTTCCCTTGTCGAGGGCTGCGACCGCATTTTTTTGTTTTTCTTTGGTCAATTCGATAATAATATGTAACTTTGCAGCAAATAAAAACTAAAACTACTGTATATGAAGAAATTATTATTCATGTTGGCATGCTGCCTGATGACGGCTGCTACCACACAGGCCAATGGTAAGGTCAAGATCAACAAGGCTGCCGGATGGCTCGAGTCGGCCTATGCCGAATGGGAACTGCAAGAGGGTGCCAGCGGCTATGCCGTCTACGTGAAAGGCGGACAGTATGCTGACTACACGAAAATCGACCAGCCATTGGTACGCCATTATCCTACCTACGGTCGTGCCGATGCAGTGGGCCTCAAGGCTGGCGAGTACTCACTGAAGGTGGTGCCCATCGTAGGCGACGAGGAACTCACTGCCAATGCAGCCGAAGTTACAGGCTTACAGGTGAAGAGCTTCAACCGCGACGGCTATGCTCACTATAACGCGACAGAAGGTGTTGGTGCCTATAACAACGACGGTACGCTGAAGCAAGGTGCGCGTGTGCTCTATGTCACCAAAGAGAACGCCAAGACCGTCACCCTTGAGATGCAGACCAACTCAAAAGGCACTATGGAGACGCGCACTGGCATTCAGGATATCATCCAAGCCTACGAGAAGGGCGTCGAGACACGTCCGCTGGTAGTCCGCATCATCGGTCAGCTGAAGAAGGCCGACATGCCCGAACTGGGTAGCTCAGCCATTGGACTACAGGTGAAGGGTAAGGGTCAGAACATGAACCTTACCATCGAAGGTATCGGCAACGATGCTACGTTTCATGGCTTTGGCGTACTCTGCCGTGCATGTAAATATGTGGAACTGCGCAACTTCGCCGTGATGATGCACCCCGAGGACGGCATCTCGTTTGATACCGAAAACGAACATATCTGGGGCCACCACCTCGACATCTTCTACGGAGAGAACAAGGGCGGCGACAAGTCGAAGGGCGATGGATCCTTCGACGTGAAGGGCACCTTCTACTGCACCGTCAGCGACAACCACTTCTGGGACAGCGGTAAGTGCAACCTCAACAGCAACGGCGATGAGGTCGACTACGTCAGCTACCACCACAACTGGTACGACCACTCTGACTCACGTCATCCGCGTGTGCGCAAGTCGCAGCATCTGCATGTGTTCAACAACTACTACGACGGCAACTCCAAGTACGGTGTCGGCTCTACCACAGGTTCGTGTATCTTCGTAGAGAAGAACTACTACCGTAACTGCAAGTACCCCATGCTCATCTCTAAGCAGGGTTCCGATATCCACAATGGCGTAGGTTCTTCCGACGATATAAAGGGCACATTCTCTGGTGAGGCAGGCGGCATCATCAAGGCCTTCGACAACTATATGACCGGTCAGACCAGCTTCGAGCCCTACGTAGCAGGCGACGCCACCTTCAGCAAGCACTTCGATGCTTATGTGGCCAACAGCCGCAACGAGCAGGTACCAGCCGAAGTGGTCACGCTGTTGGGTGGCACTGGCTATAACAACTTCGACACAGCGGCCGACTTCTACACCTACACGCCCGATGCAGCGGCCGACGTACCTGGTGTAGTGACAGGACAATACGGTGCAGGCCGTTGTGAGCACGGCGACTTCCAGTACACCTTCGACAATGCTACGCAAGATAAAAACTACGATGTCATCTTGGACCTCAGCAACAAGCTGAAGGACTACAAGACCTCGCTTCTGGGCGTCTTCGGTGAAGAGCAGGCTCAGCAGGACAGCAATGCCGATGCTGTCTTCACTGCCAATGGGAGCACACTGAGTTTTACCAATAATCAAGCCACTGTCACACTGGCTTTCAATGACCCTGCTACCAGCGTAACCATCGTCGTAGAACCCGCTGAGAATGCTACCATCTCCAGTGTCAACGGAGCTACGGGACAGGGCAATGAGTACACCATCGCCGCTCCTGCCAGCGGCAGCAGTACGACGGCCACTTTCACCATCACCGCTGCCGACAGAAAGACCACCAAGACCTATACCATTATCGTCTCGCGCGGAACTGACGGACCTGTGCAGACCGGCAACGTCTTGTTGCAGTCAGACAACTTCCCCGAAGGCTACAAACTCGATGGCTCAGCCACTGTCTTTGCTTACACTTACAGCAGCGACCTCTGCAACGATGCAAAGCTCATCAAAGTTACTGCTGCACAGCACACCATCACACTGCCTTACAATGCTAAGGTTACCAAGATCGTGATGTATGCCGTAGGCGACAATAACACTGCCAACAAGGGAAAGATTACCGAACTAGCAGGTCAGACCTTCAACGTCGACTTGCCCAGCCGCAAGACCGGCACTAGTCTGGCTTCGGCAACGGTAGAGAATCAGAGCATCACGGGCCAGTTTACCTTTACCGTGACCTACACTGCCGGTGTTAAGTTTGAGCTTACAGTTGAGGAGAATACCGAAGGCATAAACACTGTCGAGAACGTCAGCACATCAAAGGCCGATGCTTACGACCTGCTGGGACGCAAAGTAGAGACGATGAAACCCGGCAGCCTGTATATCCAGGGAGGCAAGAAGCATATACGAAAATAAAAGAATCAGGAGTCATACATCTCCTGCAGCACTTCCAGACTCTTCATCTCGGGGAACGACGGCAGGTGCAGACGATAATATAACAGGAGCAACTCCAAGATACGATGTCGCTCAACACGCGACAAACGGAAAAGGTGCATATTCGCAAAGTTCATCCTCATGAGCGTGCGGATATGCACCGCTTCATTTGGCACCAGGAAATCACGATGCAGAGGTGGCGCCCCGCAAAACGTTGCCGCCCGCAAGTCAAAATACAGAATTCCCCTCTCCCTCGGGGAGGTCAGGGTGGGGTCTCCCTCCTCTAAACTTCCCCTCTCCTTCGGGGAGGGGTTAGGGGTGGGGTCTCCCTCCTCTAAGTTCGGCCAAAACCCCAAGAACCGCGACAACCTCATCAGAAAGACCAGGTGGAAATTAGCGAAACCGCTCTCACATCCGTCAAGCCACTCAATGCTCGACAACACATAGTCGAACAACGCCTCATTCTGCTGCTCATCACGCAAGGCATAATACAGAAACTCACTGAGAAACAGGCTGATGCTCAACTTCTCAGGCTGCGACAACAACGATGACAGCGGATAGAGCACCGACGTCTCGCGCAACTTCTGCAACTGCACCTGCTGTCGCACATCAGCCTCAATGCTCAGGAGCGACAACGGTTGGAAGTGCTGCTTCCTCAACTTTGCATGAGCCGACTTCGGCAACGGCACGATGAACGCCATCCGTCCCTGTTGGCGCGTGAACATATCCACGATGAGCCGTTGCTCACCGTATTTAATCGTCCGCAGCACGATTGCCTCCGTCTTAGTAATCATTCGCTTCTCTCTGCCTTTTTATTTCGCAAAGTTACAACATTTTTCTTTTCTACCCACAAAAAACTGCCGAAAAACTTGCATTCGCCTCTCAAATTCACTATCTTTGCACCCGCGGAAACAACACAAAAACATCTTAAAAACCGCAACCTCGTTACACCCCGGTCTAACACCTCGTTAGACCGGGGTGTAACGTATTGTTAGACCCGGGTCTAACGCCCAATGAACTGGCACTTCGTCGGCAACCATCTGCCACCTCCCCCGCCACCATCTGCCACCTCTCGGGGCGGCAGTCGTTATATGTCATCCACAAGACACCTAAAAATATTCTCTTACTGCAAATTCGAATTGTTCAATGAATATTTGCTTAAAAGCATAGAGATTGTATTTCTCTTGAAATATCCATCGCTTCGTATGTTAAATCGGTGCAAATATAGGGGAAAATCTTGGATTATCGGCTCACCTTGAGCTTAAAATTACATAAATCATGCTACTTTTGAGCCGATTCGATGTATATTTTACAGAAAATATGTATTTTTGACTACGTCGATACTCCCGCTCGAAAATGCTCAAAAAATTTTTGGCATTGTGCCCGCTTATTCGTACCTTTGCACTCTGAAACCACCTATAGTGGTTGTGTGACAGATTAAGCGACGCTTCAATCACACGAGCCATCTCGCCCGACGACTATACCATCTGCCTCTCTCCTGCTTTGCACGAATATGAAACACAAGATTATTTTGACAAGCATTTTGGAAGCATTAGAGGTAAGCGTATATCAATGCCCGTTGAGCATCAACCAAATCGTGATTATCTAGCATATCATAGAGATCATGTGTTCATACAAATTTAGCCATCAAAAGGAGCCCAAATGAGTTTTTTTCTGAAAGAAACTAATATTTTTGCTTTCTTTGTAGTTTCTTTCCCGAAGTTTTTGTAATTTTGTAGTCGCATCTGCCTATCACGGCAACGATGTTCTATGAGCAGAACGAAGTCGCAGGGCGGAGCACTACATATTAGAAGGCGTTACTGACGCTTTGTTTTTGGTTCTTCGAAACTACCACAATCGAACAACGGTCAAAAACAACGCAGGGTGATTGCCACGGGGCGTAGTATATACTCTCCGTAGTGTGCTTCGAGGACTGATTATGTCCTCACTAGCACACTTTACGGTGTATAGTATACTCCCACGTGGATGTTTCTCTGTCTGTTTACCGTTAGGCTGTGGTAGGCCTCGAAGACGAACAGGCAGATGCAAGCACCCACGTTTTTCTTTTTGTAGTTAGCTATATCTATTAACCCGTTTGCACAGGGTGTTTGCAGACAACTCTTAATGGTGGTGGCTAAATACACTCAAGACTCTCATATCACTACAGCAGAAGAGGTTACCGACTTCTTCCGTCACATCGTGTACGACCTTAACATCAATTTCCATCCTAATGACGATTTCAAGGACTATGTCAGCATGGAGACTGGTGAAAGGATGATAGACAACGTGCAGGCTTCGCTCTACAACCGATTGATGGACGAAGCTTTTGAAGTATGTGGTGACGCAGTGTACGAGATAAGCGCACAGCTATTGAGAGAGCGAATGGAAACGAAGTAAGAAACAGATAAAGGAAACATAAGCGAATTTGACATCCTTGGTTGACTGATCAAGCAGAACTAGCAATTCATAAAAAAACGTATCAGTTAGACAAGCAATTGGATGTTTGCGCTCATAAGGGCGTGGACAGTAAGATTGTTGTCTGATACAGGCTTTGCTAGGCCTTGCTTGAGCACCGTCTCTTCCACGCCCCCTTTTCAAAACGAAGAGAGGGCTTTTTCATGTCAAAGAAGAAATATAAAGTATTAGATTTATTCTGTGGTTGTGGAGGTATTAGTGAAGGATATTCACTTGCAGGTTTTGAAATTGCAGGAGGAATAGACTTTAATGAAGATGCCACTAAAACTTTCAAGCATAACTTTAAGAAGGCAAAAGTCTATAACCTTGACATCACAATTTTTAATAATGAACTGATAGCGAAAAACTATGGTGATGTTGATGTAATAGTTGGTGGCCCACCATGTCAAGGATTCTCTTCTGCAAACAGATGGCAGAAAGAAAGCGAAGATCCAAGGAACAAACTGTTTTTTGAGTACATTAGATTTGTACAGCAGATACATCCAAAAGTCATTATGATTGAAAACGTCCGTGGTCTTCTTACAAGAGACAATGGATATGCAATCAACCGTATTCAAGAAATACTAGGAGTAGAAGAGTATAATATAGCATATCGAGTATTAGATGCATCAGAGTATGGAGTACCCCAAAATCGGAAAAGAGCTATAATTGTAGGAATAAGGAAAGACTTCAAGGACATTTCTTTTAATTTCGACAAATTAGAAAAGCGAGATAAAACCACTGTTGAAGATGCTATTGGCGAATTGTATGGTTTTGAAGATCAGCCGGAAGGTAAGAAAGTAATAATAACTCCTGCTGATAGTCCTTTAAGAAGATTCTATAGGACAAAAGACAATTCTATTCTTGACCATGACATTATATATCCTGCGGATAAAGTTCAAGAAAGAATAAAGTACGTTCCACAAGGTGGTAATTGGCAGAATGTTCCATCTGAACTATGGCCAACAAACCGAAAAAACAGACATTCTTCCGCATACAAAAGGCTTGATCCTAAAACACAATCATGCACAATAGATACGGGCAATGCACATAGTAACTACTTCCATCCCATATATCATAGGATTCCCACTATTAGAGAATCTGCGAGACTGCAATCATTTCCTGATAGCTTTGAATTCATAGGTACACGGGGGAGCAAATATCGTCAAGTTGGCAACGCTGTGCCCCCGCTACTAGCTAAGGCAATAGCTGACTTAATTATGAAATTATTAGAAGATGAAAATAATTGATTTATTCTGTGGTGTTGGTGGACTAAGCTTGGGCTTTGAACAAGCGGGTTTTGAAGTTATTTCCGCAATAGACATGTGGAAAGATGCCATCGTTACTTATAACCATAACAGAAAGAACAAAGTTGCAAAAGTCGAAACAGTTGAGGAATTTAATACTACAGAACTTCCTGTTTTAATTCAGAAGGAGCATATCACAGGAATTATTGGCGGACCGCCATGTCAGGGTTTTAGCACAGTAGGTAGAAGAGACATTGACGACCCACGCAATAGAATGTATTTAGAATTCTATAAAGCAGTAAAGTTGGCTTCTCCAGATTTCTTTGTTATTGAAAATGTAAAGGGAATGCTAACCCTTAACAAAGGAGCTTTTGTAAAGGACCTCATTGAAAGATTTGGTCCCAATGGCTTGGGATATACTATTAATTACCAACTTCTAAACGCGGCTGATTATGGGATTCCCCAAAACAGGTATAGGGTCTTTTATATAGGAATTCGAAATAGGATGTTTAAGTTTCCAGAACCTTTTAAATATAAACTTACGGCTAAAGATGGAATTAGCGATTTGGAAGGTTCAACCTCTGAAAAATATGGAAGTGAACCACAAAATGATTTTCAGAGATTAATGCGTTGTGGTTTGAAAAAACCTTTAAATCAAGATTACACAACACATACAGAACAAACAATTTCAATTATCCGTCAAGTACCTGATGGAGGGAACATTCGTGATCTTCCTGCAGAAGTCTGGCAAGTGAGGAAGTATAATAAAGCCTTTGAACGAATGGGCTCATTCAAACCGTCTAACACGATTGATACCGGACACAGAAATTATTTTCATTATTCAGAACCAAGAATCCCGACAGTTAGAGAGTCTGCAAGACTACAATCATTCCCTGATAACTTTGAAATATTAGGTACCAGAGGAAGTCAATATAAGCAAGTTGGAAATGCTGTCCCACCTATGCTTGCCAAATTATTAGCTGATAACATAAAACAATTATTGTGATGAAAATACATCTATCAGTTGAAAGTTACAAGGGAGTTGACGGAAGTAGTCTATCTCCAACAAGATGTTCCCAAATGATTCAGGTTTATGAAATGCTGGAAAATATGGGAAGTAAGATTATCACCTATCTTGACATACAAGAAGAGGCTGACAATAAAAAACTGTTTGGCAAAACAAAAGCAAAAAATGCCATTCGTACATTTTTTCCTTTATTGAAGAAGCTCGATTTTGTAGATTACGATGGCGAATTTGCAGCTAATATGTGCTTTACAGAATTAGGAACCCAGTTCGTTTTATCGTGTCGAGCTCTTGAGAATGTGACAAACGACACGCCACATAAAGATGAAATAATTACAAGGCTAAGCAACATAAAACGCAATGCACAAAAACAAGGGCTAATAAATATGTATAACGACCCAGAATGGTCAAACCACAACATGTGGGTTGCACTGAAACTTTTTAAAACTTTCAGAAGGATACATTGGAACGAGTTCTTATATACGTTGTATACTATTGAGAAAGGAAAAACAATAGATGATGCCATCAATAAGATTAAAAGTAACAGAAAAAGGATTGACTCAATAGAGTTCGTTAATGATTATGACGAACCACTTCCAAATACATGCTATTCATATATACGAAGTTTTCTTGAAGAAGCTGGATTAATAAATAAAGTTTCATCATTGGTGTCAAAGCTTTCAGATGAGGCTGATTTATTTTACTCACAAATAAAGTTATAAACATGGGCATTTACGATTCAGATATCAAAAGAGATGTTGATGAAATCAACAAACTTTTAAAATGTGTCAAACCTTCCCAAAAGATATTCTCTACCTCCATCAATTCTAAATATCGTCCTTACATTACTGCCATCAAGTCTAAGCCCTTCCTTTTGCTTGCAGGCATCAGTGGTACGGGAAAAAGTCGTATCGTCAGGGAACTTGCACGCGCTTGTTGGGATGTAAACTCAGAAGAATACAAGGCACCAAAGCCCAAGAACTTTGAGATGGTGCAGGTGAAACCAAACTGGCACGACTCGAGTGAACTGATAGGCTACGTGAGTCGTATAGGTGTTGACAAAGAGGGCAATCCACGCCCCGTTTATGTGGCGGGCGACTTCCTGAAGTTCGTGGCACGGGCTTGGGAGGAGCCGGAAGTGCCTTATTTCCTTTGTCTCGACGAAATGAATCTTGCCCCTGTGGAGCAGTACTTTGCAGAGTATCTGAGTGTAGTGGAAAGCAGGAAGTCTGACGAGAATGGCAAGGTGGTGACTGACCCCATTGTGAAGCATGTCAGCGAAGAGTGGTATTGGAATCTATGCCGCGAACTGACCTCAGACGAAGACCTCAGAGTGCAGTTGCGTGATGAGGGTATCTGCTTGCCTCAAAATCTGATTGTTGTGGGAACGGTGAACATGGACGAGACCACGTTCTCGTTCTCACGCAAGGTGCTCGACAGAGCCATGACGATAGAGATGAACGAAGTGGATCTGAAGGGCGGACTCGAACACCGCTACGAGCAGATTGGCAAGTTGGGCGCAGCAGAACTGATAGGAAATGCCGTGGAGGGCGTGGATGTCTATGAGCAATACCGTAAAGCCTGCGACCTGGCCATCGCCTATCTGGAGAACGTCAATGTAAAGCTGGAAGGCACACCGTTCAAGATAGCCTATCGCACGCGCAACGAAGTGCTCCTCTATGTGGTCAACAACCTGCCTTATAAGAAAGAGGACGAAACTAAGACTTTTGTGGCAGCACGTGCACTCGACGAGATTACCAACATGAAGATACTATCGCGTATTGAGGGTGACGAAAGCAAGGTAAGCCATGATTTCTTGGACAGTTTAGGGAAAACCATCAAGGAAAGCCTTGAGACAGTATGCAACGACCTGTTTACAGAACTGAATTATAAGTCGGTGTCGCTGGCCAAACTTGACGAAATGAAGAAGCGCCTAACATCAGGCTATACCAGTTTCTGGAGTTAAGACCAAAAAGTATACAGAATCAAAAAACATGGAATAGATGGAACTGCTGACAATACAACACGAAGACTTCACAATGTATGTGGAGTGCGGAAAGTATGAAGTCATCTGGGGAAAGGCTGTAAGGAATGTGGGTAGCGAGAACCTGCTCACCACCTATACCTGGACAGATGGTGTAAAGTCGGCAATGCTTGGCGACGAGCCTATAGAAAATGGCAGCCAAGCTAGAGCGGTGTTTTTCGACAATGCAGAGTATCCCATTTGGGTGGAATTCGGCCAACATGTCAACAAGGCACAATTTGGTTCCATGCTCCAATCAGACAACGATAGATTCAGTTTCAGAGGGCACACGTTGGCAGGCTTTATCAATTATGGTAATGAGATCGGCCGAAGCGAACTGCAACTTGCATATAATATAGGTAAAGAGCAGCGACACTTCAAACTATGTTATGAGGTGTTGAGCACAAAACTAAACTACCACGAACATTGGAAAAGGATTATCGAGGACATTGAAGCGGAATACCGCATGCTGTCGCTCGACTATATGAAACGGACTTTTCATACCTTTTCGCCCGATACGAAAGGAGACACGCCAGAACTTATCTGGTGGAGCATCTTTGCTGGTGAACAAGAGAAGTTTATCAAGGCTTGTCGTAGTATCATTGATCGACCTCGTCATCGCTTGAGAGGTTATGAGGTATTTCTAAGGGCAGACAAGTTAAAGCGTGTGCCATCACACATTGAAAACGAATTGGCTGAACACCGACGAGAACAGGCTCATCTCTATCAGGTGGAAGAGCACCTGCAATCGAACGACACACAGGAAAACCGCTTTCTGAAATACGCCTTGAGTCAAATCGCCTCCAGATATGAAATCTTAAAGAGACGTATTGAGACTATCAAAAATACCTCAGAAAGTCTGAAAAAGGAAATGGACTCAATAGATAGGACACTGAAACACTTACAAAGAAATCCATTTTTCAGAACTGTTGGTCGTTTCAAAGGATTGACACAGGAGAGTTTGGTGTTACAAAAGGCCACCGGCTATAGTCAAGTGTATAGAACCTGGCAATTGTTGCGTCGTGCATATTCATTGAACGACGGAATGTACAGGCTGCAATCGAAAGACATTGCGACGCTCTATGAGATATGGTGTTTCATCGAAGTAAGCCATATCGTTAGGGAGCAGTTGGGAATCAACGTGGACGTAGATCATCGCAACCGTATGGAGATGAATGGTGTATTCACATGGGAACTAGGCAAGGGTGAACATTCGCGCATCTTGTTCAGAAAAGATGGAGTTGAACTTGCAGAACTCGTATACAACCCCAAACACACCGACAAGGAAAATGACTCCATCAGTATGGAACATTTGGTGGTACCCACCGTTCCGCAGAAACCCGACATTGTTCTACAGTTGACGAAGGACGATATAAAACGAGGCATGAAGATGACCTACCTCTTTGATGCCAAATATCGCATCAATGACAGGACCAATGTAGGTGTAGACACGCCTCCCGACGATGCCATCAACCAAATGCACCGCTATCGCGATGCCATCTACTATAAGGACAACAAGGAAGGTAACCCCACGCTAAAAAAAGAGGTTATAGGCGGCTACATTTTGTTCCCAGGCAATGGTGACCCAGTGGAAGTGGCAAAGGCAAAGTTTCAACAGTCGCTTGACGAGGTGAATATCGGAGCCTTCCCCCTGCGACCTAATGACATAGAAAATCGAAAGCTATTGGAGCAATTTATTAAAGATCTAATTGGAAAAGCCTCAACAGAGATACTCGATGAGAGTATTCCACAAAAAGGTCTTTACTATACCTCGACAGAGCCAAAAGATGCTATCTACATGATTCTGACCCTTGACGACAAGGTAAACAAGGACATTACGGCCGTCTTGGAAGGGAGGGCTAGTGATATAGTGATGGGACGTAAGGGTATGGAAGAAACGGAAGACATTCAGTCTGTCAGGTACATTGCCCCCATAATTCCTGGAGGCCATATCAAGGGATATTATAAAGTTACAAAAGCCAATTTGAAGCGAGTTGAAGATGCAGAATATCCAATCCGTATTAAGTTTGATATTGCAGAATGGACAACGCTAGAGCATCCTGCAAAATTTGGAATGGCAAGAGCTGCATATCGTGGATTCTGCAAAACCCATGATGAGTTCTTTAAACTATGTAGAGAACAAGTGGTTCACTGATACTCTATCTCTCGAATTGTCAATTCATCGGGCTGAAGACCATCTACACAATGTAGATAACAGATTGTCCAATTGCCGTATTCATCGTATTCGTAGTTAAGTTCAGAAATAAGCGTATAGTGAGGAGTATCTTGGAAATCATCAAATGAACTATTACCATAGAACGCATCTTCCATGTGTATCAGTTCCTTACGGTCATTGTAATCACGACGAAAAATCCATGACAGTTTGCCTTCTTTATAGTCATAATCTTTAGTATGAGGCTTGAAAACTCGCTTATTTTCTTCTTCATGTTGCGCTGCCAATTCCTCGGCATTTTTTCGATGAACTCGCCATCTTTCTTCTTGTTCATTTAGCCCCATAACAGTGACTTCGCGTTGTGGAACGCCTTGCTCATCGTAATAGGTATCTCGACACATATATAGCTGGAATGTCATTCCATTATATTCAGCAGTATGACCACTATTCTCACCCTCCGGATTGCAAATGGCTTTCATCATATCGTAAAGAGGGTGAGAAGAATCATAGTACTTCATACGAACGTGTCTGAATTTATGTAATTTATTATTAGACACCATCAGTATATTTTTTTGCTCAGCAAAGGTAAGAAAAAAAGAGTAAAAAACGCAACTGCTTATAAGGTTTTCACAAAAAAGTAGTATCTTTGCAGACGATGAAACATATAGAAGTAGTAGCAGCAATCATCCATGAAGACAAAGGTCGTATCTTCGCCACACAGCGGGGATATGGCGACTACAAAGATTGGTGGGAGTTTCCCGGCGGAAAGATGGAAGCAGGGGAAACACCTGAAGAGGCGTTGAAGCGCGAGATATGGGAAGAGCTGGAAACGCGCATCGTGGTGGAGCATCTGGTGGAAACGGTGGAATGGGATTATCCGCAGTTTCACCTAACCATGCATTGCTACCTCTGTCATGTAGAGAGCGGACATCTGGAACTGAAAGAGCACGAGGCGGCCAAGTGGCTTTCCAAAGATGAACTGGAGAGTGTCAACTGGCTGCCTGCAGATTGGGAGGTGGTGAAGAAGCTAACATTATAAATACAGAACAATTTTATAAATCATTATTTAGTTACACATCGTTTTCTTTGTAACGAAAGATATATGAACAAAACATCTCCTCAACAACAGCATGCCAAGGCTGCGATTAAGCAAGAGCAAAGCGATGCAAGCATCAGCTCTGCCGAGCGTGAGCAGGCTCGGCGATCAGCCAACATGGCGGCGATTCGGTCGAAGAATACGAAGCCGGAGATGATTGTGCGCAAAGGGCTGTGGAAAAGGGGATTCCGATACAGGCTGAACCACAGGGGGTTGCCGGGACACCCTGACCTGGTGTTGAGGAAGTATAGGACGTGTATCTTCGTGAATGGATGCTTCTGGCATGGACATCATGTGCAGTTGCAAGCTGCACAAATGGATGATGGACAATGGAGAATGGAGAGTTCTGCGTGCTGTAAGATTCCGAAGACGAACCAAGACTTCTGGGTGGCGAAGATTCGGAGGAACAAGGAGCGCGACAAGGAGGTGCAGCGACATCTGGCGGAGATGGGCTGGCACTGCATCACGGTGTGGGAGTGTCAGTTGAAGTCATCAGAGCGGGAGGAGACGCTGGATGCCATAGCCTTCACACTGAACCACATCTGGCTGCAGGACCACTCCATAAATCCAAAACCACGAATTGCTCGAATTTCACGAATTGGTGATGCGCCGGAAACTTCTGGGACGTCCTATCCACAATTCGACGAGGAGGACAGCCAGATGCCAATGGCTGCGGAAGAGAGGCATAAGCCAGAATAAGAAGTTATACGTTTTATCGTTTTGTTTAGGAAAAATTGTGTATCTTTGTGGCCATGTAACGAAAAATGGTGTTGATATATGACGAAAGAGAATAAGGACCTGCTGCTGAAATTGCTACGGCTACACAAGGAGTTGGGCGTATCGGACCAGATAGACTATGAGAAGTTTTATCTGTACTCCATCATTGCGCATTCTACAGCTATAGAGGGATCGACTGTGACAGAGGTAGAGGCGCAACTGTTGTTCGATGAGGGTATCACCAGCAGTAAGCGGACAATGATGGAACAGATGATGAACCTCGACTTAAAGGTGGCTTATGATTACGGACGGGAGTGGATTATGCAACATGAACCTATCACCGTAGATTGGCTCATATTATTGGCATCGAAGGTGATGGCCCGCACGGGGAGTGAGTACCACTCGATAGGTGGCTACTTCTCGGCAGCTAAGGGCGAACTACGCAAGTTGAACGTCACGGCAGGCATAGGCGGTAAGTCGTACATGTCGTATCTGAAAGTGCCTCATCGATTGGTAGATTTTTGCGACGAACTCAACAAACGTCGCAAAGATATTGATGCCACTGATATTGCTTCAATTTACGAACTGAGTTTTTGGGCGCACTACGAATTGGTGACCATACATCCGTGGGCTGACGGGAACGGGCGCACCTCTCGACTGCTGATGAATCTGCTACAATGGGAGTTTGGCGTTCTGCCTACAAAGGTGCTGAAGGAGGACAAGGGTGAGTATATTCAGGCGCTAATAGATACGAGGGAATATGAGAACATTAACATATTCTTTGAATATATGACCAGTTTACATTGCAGACACTTACAGGCGGATATCGAGAAGTTCCAAAAGTCTGTAGCTATTGATGTGGTCGATAAACGGGAATTAAAGCAGAAAATGGTCGACAAATGGTCGATAAGACCCTCATTGGCAGAGAAAATGGTCGATATTTTGGAATATGTGACCTATAAAGACTATATCACGACAGAAGAGATTGTCCGTCATTTCGGTTTCAACGCCACCACCGCCAAGCGTTATCTGCGCCAACTGACGGAGTTTGGCTTCCTGGAAGCTCATGGAGGGAATAAGAACAGAACATATTCCAAGCATTCTTAAATATAAATGGCTATACAGGTGACATACAGAAGAACGAGCAGGCTGTCAATGCGCATCGTAAAGAACGGTGATGTGCATGTGTCGGCTCCTATCGGTATGCCCAAAAGGGAGGTGGAGGCGTTTATCAACCAACACCGGGACTGGATTATCGAGGCAAGGAAGAAGACTGCTGAGCGACAGGAACAGAGAAGGGGCTTCTACGATCAACTGACGCTGACCACGAAAACGGAAAAGGTGGAGGCTGCAGAGAGAATCAGGCTGCTGGTTGAACCCATGATAGAACGACATGCAAAGGATATGGGCGTGCGTCCTTCTGCTGTTTCATACAAACCGATGATATCCCGTTGGGGTGTGTGCAATGTGAAGGATCATAGCATCTGCTATTCCACCTACCTGCTGCTATTGCCCGACTGGTGCGTGGAACATGTGGTGGTTCACGAACTCTGTCATCTGTTGGAACCCAGCCACAATGCCCGCTTCCATGCACTGATGGACAAGTACTTTCCAAGATGGAGGGAAGCAAGGAGGGAGACGCGCAAGATAGTAAAGGACTGACGTGAACGGGAAACAAAATGGAAATTAGTAAAACAAAAAAATAACAAGGACTATGGAGAATTTTAATTGGGCTGAAGACATAGAAGGAGCCGTAACGGTATGCGATAAAGTGGGCACCGTGGTATATATGAACAAACGTTCGAGAGAGACGTTCAACAAGAACGGACAATCGATGGTGGGACAGAGCATGATGCCTTGCCATAACGAGCGCTCGCAAGCTATCATCAGGGACATGCTGGAGAACAACAAACCGCACTGCTACACCATCACTAAGCGTGGACAGAAGAAACTGATATTCCAGACGCCCTGGCGCGAGGATGGCGAGGTGAAGGGACTGGTGGAGTTCTCATTTGTCATTCCCGAGGAGATGCCTCACTACGACAGAGATGCTGAGACGGCAGAAAGATAATAGGGACAAGGTTCTTCGGTTATGAGCACACCACCGACGAGGGCGACACGGCCGATGCTGACGGACAATACTCACTAACACTGAAACCCACGGAATCGGTGTTCGTCAGTTGGACTCACAATTAAATACACAGCAGACAACAAACAATGATAATTTTCAATATAAGACAACAATGAACGTTCAGGAATTACTAAACAAGACTGACAGGTTTGCAGCCAATGCCGGTTGCAGAATTACAGAGGTAGACGAACAGCATGCCGTGGCTGAGATGAGGGTGACAGAAGCGCACCTAAACGGCGGTAATGTTTGTCAGGGCGGGGCCCTTTTCACACTGGCCGACCTCGCCATTGCTGCCCTGATGAACTACGGCGGACAACTGACACTGGGCATCAGCAACAACATCATGTTTACATCGAGCGCCAAGGAAGGCGACTTGCTGAGAGCGGAAGCCGTAAGCGTGAGCAACCACCACAAGATACCATCTGTGGAGGTGCGCGTGACCAATCAGGACGGACGACTCATCTGCCATGTGACGGGAATGGGATATAGAAAACAGGTAGCAATACCCGCAGAATAACAAAGATTTTCAAGGGATTTATCATTTTTCTTTGAGAAAATTTGGCTGGTCGGAAAAAAAGTTGTACCTTTGCACCCGCTTTACGTACGATTGAGTGAAATCACTTTACTTTTATCGCTTCACGTAGCGCCCGGTCCCTTCGTCTATCGGTTAGGACGAGAGATTTTCATTCTCTAAAGAGGAGTTCGACTCTCCTAGGGACTACAAAGACTTAGAAGTCCGTCATCTGCGCAGCGATGCGCTACCCAAAGTAGCCATACAGAGGGGAATCGGTGACGGAGAACTTTTTAAAAGAAAGTTTCCCCAGGCAGCCCATAAAGCGCAAGACCCAAAGGCTTCACAATTAACAAACAACAATTAATAATTAGCAAAAAAAATGGCAAACCACAAATCATCGGTGAAGAGAATTCGCCAGGACAAGAAAAAGGCACTGCACAACAAGTACTATGCCAAGACCATGCGTAACGCTGTTCGCAAGTTGCGCGCAATGACCAACAAGGACGAAGCTGTAGCTCTGTATCCAAAGGTACAGAAGTTGCTGGATAAGCTGGCTAAGACCCACATCATCCACAAGAACAAGGCCGCTAACCTGAAGTCAGGTCTCTGCCAGCACATCAACAAGCTTGGCTAAAAATAGACTTGTAAAAATAAAGGCTAAAAGGTGTATCATTTTTATGGTACACCTTTATTTTTTGTGCAAAAAAAATTCTTTGTTCTCCTATTTTTTTTGTAACTTTGCAGCCTATTAAGGACATTAAAGAAAAATGGCAGAAGAACTGAACGAAATGCTCGGCGCTGCTGAGCAAGAACAGCAAAATTATTCAGCGAGCAACATCCAAGTGCTCGAAGGACTTGAGGCCGTGCGCAAGCGTCCTGCTATGTACATCGGCGACATTAGCGAGAAAGGTCTTCACCACCTGGTGAACGAGACGGTAGACAACTCTATCGACGAGGCAATGGCCGGCTACTGTACTCACATCGAAGTAACCATCAACGAAGACAACTCTATCACCGTACAAGATAATGGTCGCGGTATCCCCGTCGACGAGCACGAGAAGATGCACAAATCAGCACTCGAGGTGGTGATGACCGTCCTCCATGCCGGTGGTAAGTTTGACAAGGGGTCCTATAAGGTTTCTGGCGGTCTGCACGGTGTGGGCGTCAGCTGCGTCAACGCATTGTCAACCCACATGAAGTCGCAGGTGTTCCGCAATGGCCACATCTACCAGCAGGAATACGAGAAGGGTAAGCCCCTCTACGACGTGAAGATAGTAGGCGACACCGACAAGACCGGTACACGTCAGCAGTTCTGGCCCGACGGCACCATCTTTACCACCACTGAATACAAATACGACATCATTGCCAAGCGCATGCGCGAGTTGGCATACCTGAACGCAGGCATCACCATCACATTGACAGACATGCGCCCCGATGAGGAAGGCAAGCTGAGAGAGCCTGAGATATTCCATGCCAAGGAAGGCCTGAAAGAGTTCGTGCGCTACGTGGATCGCCATCGCACTCACCTCTTCGACGACGTCATCTACCTGAAGACCGAGAAGCAGGGCACGCCTATCGAAGTGGCCGTGATGTACAACACCGACTATAGTGAGAACATCCACTCCTACGTGAACAATATCAACACCATCGAGGGTGGTACCCACCTGACTGGTTTCCGCATGGCCCTGACACGTACGCTGAAGGCCTACGCTGATGCCGACCCACAGATCTCGAAGCAGATTGAGAAGGCAAAGATTGAGATTGCCGGCGAGGACTTCCGCGAAGGACTGACAGCCGTCATCTCTATCAAGGTGGCAGAACCACAGTTTGAAGGCCAGACGAAGACAAAACTGGGTAACTCAGAGGTAGCCGGTGCAGTACAGCAGGCTGTAGGCGAGGCACTGAGCAACTACCTGGAGGAGCACCCGAAAGAGGCCAAGCTCATCTGCGACAAGGTGGTGCTGGCTGCTACAGCGCGTATCGCTGCTCGCAAGGCTCGCGAGAGCGTCCAGAGAAAGAACCCGATGTCGGGTGGCGGACTGCCTGGCAAACTGGCTGACTGCTCAAACAAAGACCCGAAGACCTGTGAGATCTTCCTTGTGGAGGGTGACTCGGCAGGCGGTAGTGCCAAGCAAGGTCGTGACCGCCACTTCCAGGCCATCCTGCCATTGCGAGGCAAGATTCTGAACGTGGAGAAGGTTCAGTGGCACCGTGTCTTTGAAGCCGAGTCAGTGATGAATATCATCCAGTCTATCGGCGTACGCTTCGGTGTAGACGGAGAGGGCGACCGCGAAGCCAACATCGACAAGCTGCGCTATGACAAGATTATCATCATGACCGATGCCGACGTCGATGGCTCACACATCGACACACTGATCATGACACTCTTCTATCGTTTCATGCCACAAGTCATCCAAGGCGGACACCTCTACATCGCTACTCCACCCCTCTATAAATGCACATACAAGAAATTCTCGGAGTATTGCTACACAGAGCAGCAGCGACAGATGTTCATCGATAAGTACGTGGCAGGCGACGAGAACGCCTCAGCCCTCCACACACAGCGCTACAAAGGTCTGGGTGAGATGAATCCCGAACAGCTGTGGGAAACCACCATGAACCCTGAGAACCGCTTGCTGAAGCAAGTGACTATCGAGAACGCTGCCGAGGCCGACGAGATATTCTCAATGCTGATGGGCGACGACGTGGAACCGCGCCGCGAGTTCATCGAGAAGAACGCAACGTATGCGAATATCGATGCTTAAACATCAATTCAATGATAGACAAAAAAAAAGAAGTCTGGGCTGATGCTCAGACTTCTTTGTTACTATACCGATACTCACTGGGCGACATACCGAAGTACTTGCGCACATAAGAACCAAAGTGCGACATATTCGAGAAACCCATCTTCGCCGAAATCTCCTTGATACTCAGTTCAGTGCTCTTCAGATAAAAACGAATCTCCTCGATAGTATACTGCGCTACCCACTCGGAAGCAGTCTTGTCACTATACTTCTGACAGACCATCGTCAGATACTTGGGTGTGATAGCCAACTGACCGGCATAATAGGAAATGGGAAGACGTTTCACCTCGCTATTCGACAGCAGATTCAAGAAACGGTTGAACAAAAGTTTTCCTTGTGACAACCTACGTTCTTTCACTAAGCCTTCCGCATGCTCAAGCACGAAACAAATATCCAGCAACAATGCACGCAACAATGCCAGCAGTATCTCACAAGGACGGGCATTGACATTATTACGCATCTTGGAACGTATCAGTGAGAAATAGAAATAGAACTCCTCCTTATTGACATCCGACATGGGCATCACACTCAACTGAGACGTAAAGACGGCATGATGCCATATCTCAATCTTATCGCTCAACAATGACTGTACCAGATGATTGGATATACGAATGACTCTACTATCGAAATCGTCAGAATAAACAATATCGGTAATCTTCACCCGAGGAGGACAAATCATCACATCACCCGCATGCATACCAAATGAATGGTCTGATACCATCATGGTCATATCACCATGGGTACACATGACAATCAAGTTGTCCATGGATTTGGTTGGATACAATCGGGCAACATCTCTCACCCTGTCGAACACTTCCACTTCATCACAAGAATAATCGACAATTAAATTATGGAAGTCAATGTATCCTCTTAAGTTTTTTTTAGTTACGTAGGCCATACACTTTAATTTTCGGGTACAAATATCAGTATTTTTTTTCAGATAATGGTGTACAAATAAAGACAAATGTTGTCTACATTCACTAATAGTTCCGATTTTGACTTCTTATTCTGTAATTTTGAACACCAAAGAGAGAATTAAAGACAACTATTCTATGTAAATCAAGGGGATAAAAACGGCTTTATTGTTTATCCTCGATCTACAAAGTCAAGTTATCTGATATTATTCGTACTCGAGTACTTCGCGATTGCCACGCAATACTTCCACCGCGTTGAGAGCTAATGCTTCCATCTCATCTTCACCCGGGAAGCAATAGGTAGGTGCCAGAAACTCGATACGACGACGCAAGCGACTGATAACATATTCAGAACGGGCCAGACCGCCTGTAAGGAGAATGGCATCTACTTTTCCGCAGAAGACGGCACCTAATCCTACGATATTCTTCGCCACATGGTATATCATAGCATCGAGAATCAGTTTGGCATGCTGGTCACCTGCAGCAATACGCTGCTCTATCTCCTTCACGTTGTTAGTACCCAGATGAGCATTGAGGCCAGCCTTTCCGGCAATACGCTTGAGCAACTGTTTCTCCGTGTACTTGCCGCTGAAACTGAGACGGATAAGGTCGGCTGCAGGAAGCGAGCCTGCACGTTCGGGTGAGAACGGTCCTTCGCCGTCCAGGGCATTATTGGCATCTACGGCTCTTCCATGCTCATGGGCAGCCACCGAGATACCACCGCCCAGATGACAGATAATCAGATTGAGGTCTTCATAGCGCTTGCCTATCTCATTGGCGAAACGGCGGGCAATGGCTCGCTGATTCAAGGCATGCCAGATACAAATGCGATTCATCAACGGCGATCCGGAGATACGCGCGTAGTCGTTGAGTTCGTCAACCACACCGGGATCGGCGATAAACGAACGACAGCCAGGGATATCCTTAGCGATGTCATAGGCTATCAGACAACCCAGATTACAGGCATGATTATGCATTGCGATACCGCTATGGGTGTCATCGAGCATACGCTGATTGATCTCATAGACACCACCGGCAATGGGCTTTACCAGTCCGCCACGGCCTATGACCGCATCGAATCGTACTGGCATGTTCATGTGTTGCAACTCTTTCAAGACCAACTGCTTGCGATAGTCCATCTGGTTCAGCACGTCATCGCCAAACGGTGCCAGGTCTTCATTCGTATGTGAGATACTACGCAACACCATAGGTTGCTCGTCTTCGTAGACAGCCATCTTGGTGGAGGTTGATCCAGGATTAATTACTAAGATTAACATAGGCTTTTCAGAATTAAATACAGGCTAATGCAAGAGAGTAGAACTTTGACTCAACAGAATCAGCACGCGAGGTAAGCACTACAGGGACTTGTGGGCCTTGCAACATAGCAGCGGTATCGGCCTGGCAGAACAGGGTGATAGTCTTATAGAATACGTTACCTGCCTGAATGTCAGGGAATATCAGTCCATCGGCACGACCTTCGAGGGGTGACTCTATGCCTTTTTTATGCAGCGCCTTGGCAGAGAGCGAGGTCTTCAGGTCAAGCGGTCCGTCAACGATACAAGGGCCAAACTCACCCATTTTCGTCTGTTCTATAAGTTCCTGATACTCCACGGTAAAGGGGAAGTGCTTCTCATTGACCTTCTCAGAACAGTTGATGAGCGATACACGCGGTTCCTCGATACCCATAGCACGACAGAGATTGAGCAGATAGCGCAACTGCTCAGCGCGTTGTTCCTTGGTGGGATAAGGGATGACAGCGACATCGGTCATAAACAGCAGACGCTCGTACTGTGGTATCTGGGCACAGGTCAGATGGGTCAGCACACGACCCTTAGGCAAGATACCCGTCTCTTTGTTGAGTACTGCCTTCAACAGATTATCTGTATTCAGCAAACCCTTCATCAGAACATCGGCACGGCCTTCACGCACCAATGCTACGGCCTTGGCAGCAGCTACATCAACATCGTCGTCGTCAACCATGACAGGCTCAATAAAACCTGCTGCGGAAGCACGCTCAACGGCCTCACGTGTAGACTCGTCACGAGGACATACCACAGCCACCCGACGACGCTCAGCACGTCCTGACAGATGGGCTACCATCTCATCAAAATTCTTTATCGCTTTCATAGACATGTTTATATTTGCGACAAAGATACAAAAAGTTTTTCAAATTCAATATACTTTTAAGAAAAAATATTTGTACCTTTGCAAAACACTAAAACTAATAGCTTCCTATGAGACAACGACTTGTCATACTACTGACTATCGCTACGATAGTTGTGCAGGCTCAGAACTACACCATCTTAACGAGTCATCACCAACAAACCATTGAGCACTTCGGTGCCAGCGACGCATGGTCGATGCAGAACATCGGACTATGGGACAATGAGGCGGAACAGCAGAAAATAGCCGACTGGCTCTTCTCTACCGAGAATGACAAAAACGGACAACCGCGGGGCATCGGCCTCAGCATCTGGCGTTTCAACTTAGGGGCTGGCAGTGCCTATCAGGGAGATTCCTCACAGATAAATAAAGGCACACGTACAGAGTGTTTCCTACAGCCCGACGGCACATACGACTGGATGGCGCAACCCGGGCAACGTAAGTTCCTGAAGATGGCTAAGGAACGAGGAGTGGCTCGACTGTTGGCTTTCCTTAACTCACCGCCTGTCTATTATACGAAGAACGGATGGGCTACCAACACCGGGCGCGATGGAACACTGAACCTACGTAGCGACTGCTATGATGACTTTGCCAGTTTTATGGCGGAGTCGGTGGCAGGACTGGAACGCGAGCATGGCATACATATCGACTATATCTGTCCGGTCAATGAACCCGATGGACACTGGAACTGGCAGGGACCCAAACAAGAGGGATCGCCTGCCACGAATCATGAGATAGCCCGATTGGTGCGTGAGACGAGTAAGTCCTTTTCAGAAAAGGGACTCTCCACACAGATCATGGTCAACGAGTCGAGTGACCTACGCTGTCTGTTGGGCACCTATAAGACCAGTTGGGAGCGCGGCAATGCCATCAGTGCCTTCTTCTGCAAAGACAGCACAGAGACTTATATCGGCGGCCTCCCTAACGTACCCCGTCTGATACTGGCGCATAGCTATTGGACAAACACACCAGTACGCTATATGAAACGCATACGTCGGCAGTTGCATGAGATCCTGCAGCAGCACGATGCCGAGTTCTGGCAGACAGAGCTCTGCATCATGTCGAATGATGAGGAGATAGGCGGTGGAGGAGGCTATGACTTCACCATGAAGACCGGACTCTATGTGGCACGCGTCATCCATCATGACTTAGTCTATGGACATGCAAAGAGTTGGTCGTGGTGGCGAGCCTGCGGAGGCAACTATAAAGATGGACTCATCCGGGTATTCGAACGCCAGCAGCGAGCTCGTGACAGTCGACTGCTATGGTGCCTGGGTAACTATAGCCGTTTCATCCGACCAGGGGCAGTACGCTATGATATAAAAAGCGACAGAAGAGAAGACCCCTACGGCGTGATGGCCTCAGCTTATCAGAACAGTGATGGTTCGTGGGTCTGCGTTGCCATCAACTACAGCGAAAAGGAGCAACCCTTCTTCTTAGGTTTCGACTTGGTCGGGACAAAGACCACCTGGCAACCCTATCGCACCAGCGACATGGAAGGTGAGACACTGAAGCCGCTCGCTCCTACCGACGGACATACCCTGCTTTCTCCTCGCAGCATCACTACTTTCGTTTCGCGGTAGATGTTTTTCCACATAATCTTTTTGCCATATCGCTTTTTCTTTTTACCTTTGCAGTCATATTACTAAAACCATTAAGATGAGAAACAAACATTTTCTGAGACTACTACTATTGGCCGTCACCATGATGCTGTCTACTGCGGCGCTGGCCGCCAACAAGCCCGGCACATTCACCGTGGGCGACAAGACTTTTCTGCTCAATGGAGAGCCTTTCGTAGTGAAGGCCGCCGAGATTCACTATCCGCGCATTCCCCAACCCTACTGGGAGCACCGCATCAAAATGTGCAAGGCACTGGGCATGAACGCCGTGTGCATCTATATCTTCTGGAACATCCACGAACAGAAGGAGGGTGAGTTCGATTTTACAGGCAACAACGACATAGCTGCCTTTTGCCGCTTGGCCCAGAAGAACGGCATGTACGTCATCGTGCGCCCCGGTCCCTATGTGTGCGCTGAGTGGGAGATGGGCGGTCTGCCCTGGTGGTTGCTGAAGAAAAAGGATATTAAACTGCGTGAGCGTGATCCTTACTTCATGGAGCGTGTGAAGATATTCGAGGAGAAGGTGGGCGAGCAACTGGCTCCGCTGACCATCCAGCGTGGCGGTCCTATCATCATGATTCAGGTAGAGAACGAGTACGGCTCGTATGGCGAGGACAAACCCTACGTCTCTGAGATTCGTGATATGCTTCGCGAAATCTATAGACCCACCCCCAACCCCTCCCGAGGGGAGGGGCGTTCAGATACCCATGTGGGGGAGTCTCATGGCGTGCAAGCTAATCAATCTCCCCTCCCCTCGGGAGGGGCAGGGGGTGGGTTACTCTTGTTCCAGTGCGACTGGTCTTCTAACTTCGAGAAGAACGGACTTGACGACCTGACGTGGACAATGAACTTCGGCACGGGCGCCAACATCGACCAGCAGTTCCGTCGCCTCGGCGAACTGCGTCCCAATGCGCCTAAGATGTGCTCCGAGTTCTGGAGCGGCTGGTTCGACAAGTGGGGCGCCCGCCATGAGACACGCCCTGCCAAGGCTATGGTCGAGGGTATGGACGAGATGCTGTCCAAGGGAATATCCTTCTCGCTCTACATGACCCACGGCGGCACCTCGTTCGGTCACTGGGCAGGTGCCAACTCTCCCGGCTTTGCGCCCGACGTCACCTCGTATGACTACGACGCCCCCATCAACGAGTATGGCCTCGCCACCCCGAAGTTCTGGGAGCTGCGCGAGATGATGCAGAAGTACAGCGACAAGAAACTGCCCGCTGTTCCCAAGGCTCCCATGCCCATCATCGAGGTGCCCAAGTTCGAACTGAAGGAGTTCAAGCCCTTCATCTATGGCTGCGACAGCATTGCCAAAGAGGGCAGTCTGATGACCTTCGAGGAGATGAACTTCGGATGGGGCTCGATGATATACGGGACAGAACTGCCTGAGATTCCCATACGGAGCGTTTTGACGGCCGACATCCACGACTTTGCCCAGTTCTTCATCAACGGTAAGTATGTAGGCAAGACCGACCGCGTGAAGAACGAGAAGACCATCACCTTGCCGCCAGTGAAGAGGGGCGACAAACTGCTCATCATCGTCGAGGGCATGGGCCGCATCAACTTCGGCCGGGCCATCAAGGACTTCAAAGGCATCGTCAGCGACGTAACTATCACCGCCGTTGTGGATAACCATGAAATAACGTGGAAGCCCCAGCAGTGGGCAAAGATACGTATTCCCGATGACTACGGCACAGCCTTCCGCGCCCTCGCCGCTCCTGCCGATGCTGACGTTGACAAGGAATTAGCCAATGATGGGCGCGGCTACTACCGTGGCTACTTCACACTGAAGAAGGTGGGCGACACGTTCCTCAACTTCGAGACATGGGGCAAGGGTCAGGTCTACGTCAATGGCCATGCCATGGGTCGCATCTGGAGCATCGGTCCGCAACAGACGCTCTATGTGCCTGGCTGCTGGCTGAAGAAGGGCAAGAACGAGATTATCGTCCTCGATGTGGTAGGTCCGAAAGAGGCCGTCGTGTGGGGACAGGCTGAGCCCGAACTGAACAAACTCCAGTTGGAGAAGAGTAACAAGCACAACAACATCGGCGACAAGCCCGACCTGAACAGCGCCATGCCCGTCAGTGTGTCTGGCGGTTCTCCCGCCGGAATAGCGGCTGCTCCCGGCAACGGCTGGCAGACCTTCCGCTTCACAGCTCCGCAGAAGGGCCGTTACCTCGCCATAGAAGTCCTCTCTACTCAAAAAGAGGGCGACCGAGTAGCCATCGCCGAGCTCTATCTGCAAGGACAGGACGGCAAACGACTCTCGCGCGAACCTTGGACCTGCAAATACGCGAATAGCGAGGAAGAGAACGGTAACCACACCGGCGACAAAGTCTTCGACCTTCAGGAGTCAACCTATTGGCAGACGGAGAAGGGAGCCACCAAGCCTCACCTGCTGGTCATCGACCTCGGATCGGTGCAGACAGTCAATGCCCTTGAGTATCTGCCACGAGCCGAACAAGGAGCCCCTGGCAGCATCAAGGACTTCAAAATCTATGTTTATTAAATAAAGGAGAAAGAGTATTAGAAATAACCCTGTTCACGCAGTTGGTCAGCCACATCACAAAGTTCCTCATACCAGGCATGACCAAAGCGACGGATGAGCGGTTCCTTTAAGAATTGATAGAGGGGAAGGTGAAGAGCCTTCCCTTTTTCACGTCCACACTTACAGATGTCCCATTGATGATAGTTAAGCGCCACGGTACCATCTGAGAATATCTTTTCGCGGATGGGATAAAGGGCACAACTGACAGGTTTGATCCATTGAACATTGTGCATTGAACATTGAACATTATTTGCTGGTTTTCGTCTCGCTGCCTTCTCAAGTGCACAGAGGCAGCAGTGTCTGACGGTTCCCCCGTCGGATAGCTCCAAGTCATCATAGCAGGTGAAGACACAGTCCTTTCCTCCTACGATACTGGTGACGAGGTCGCCCTCCTCATCGGTATAGGCCACCCCCTGTTTGTCGATGACGGCTTGTGCTGAAGCGCTCAAGTCGCTCCACACCTCATCAACACGATTCTCTATCTCCATGATTTCATCGAGTGTGACAGGTGCTCCTGCATCACCCTCGATGCAGCACATGCCCTTGCACACCTCAAGGTCACAACAGAACTGCTCTGTGAGGATGTCGGAAGAGATAAGTATATCGCCGATTTGGAGGATAGGAGGAAGATTCATGGACGTTTTGTGGTTAGAGGTGGAGAGGTAAGAGGTGTCTACCACTGGATGGGTTCAATACCATTTTCTTGCAGATACTGATTACAGCGTGAGAACTGATGCTGTCCGAACCAACCGCCACGATTGGCTGACAGTGGAGAGGGATGCACCGACTCTAAGACGAGATTGCGTTGCTTGTCAATCATATATGCCTTTGACCGGGCAAAACCGCCCCAGAGCATATAGACCAGATGTTCGCGCTCACGAGCCAAGGCATGAATAGCAGCATCGGTAAAGGTTTGCCACCCCAGCGTAGCATGACTGTTAGCCATGTGAGCACGTACCGTGAGGGAAGCATTGAGAAGCAACACGCCCTGACGTGCCCAGCGTGTGAGGTCACCACTCTGTGGTACGGGGGTTCCTAAATCCATCTGAATCTCCTTGAAGATATTCTGAAGAGATGGTGGAAACTGTACACCGTCTTGCACGGAGAAACTCAGGCCATGTGCCTGACCTGGTTCATGATAGGGATCCTGTCCGAGGATGACCACCTTCACCTCGTCGAAAGGGCACAGGTTGAAGGCATTGAAGATCATCTTCCCCGGAGGATAGCAGGTGCCTGCCGTATATTCCTCTCGCACACGAGAAGTGAGCTGCAGGAAATAGGGCTTGTCGAACTCACCCTGCAGATGTTGTTTCCACGATGCTTCTATCTGTACGTTCATTACGCGTTCATGAGTTTGTCCATCTCATCGATCATCGCCTGCGGTAATCCCTGCCGTGGATCATCACTATGCGCATTGATAGCTTTGAGGAAAAGAGGTTGCTCGTCATGATAGACACCCTTCATGCGTTCATTGGCTGCATTCACATTCTTGAATGAATAGGTGATATTCGCATCACGGTCGCACAACTTCACGAAAGGTGCGTATGGTGTCTCGCGAATGCCGGCATAGTACTTCTCACCGGCTCGCTCTGCCCTCGTTCGCCCCTTGTCGTTGGTCAGGGCATAGACTATCTCGGCAGCCATAAACGCTTGCTCCTCATCCATGAACCTCAAAGCGTATTTCTTCACATCGTTGTACGACAGGCGGGCGTCCTCTATGGAGTCATGGAAGAAGGCTCCGAAGAAGAGAGGAAGCACGTCGCGCTCCGACTGGCACACCTCACTGCCATATTTGCGCAGAGCGCTGACCACCATGTCAAGATGGAAGCCATAAGGATGCACCTTATCGTAGGTTTGATTGACATGGTCATGAACAGAATAAGCCAACAGCCTGATCTGTTCTATCACAGGCTGCTGGCTTTTCACATAGTCATTAAATTCTTGCGACGTCATCAGAATAGTCGATTAAGCACGGTTGTCTTGAATCAGGCACTCACCGGTCATGTCCTTCGGCTGCTCCAGTCCCATGATATGGAGGATAGAGGGAGCCACGTCAGCCAGACGACCGTCCTTCACTGTAGCCGAGTTGTTATCGGTGACGTAGATGAATGGCACGGGGTTCAGTGAATGCGCCGTGTTGGGTGTACCGTCAGCGTTGATGGCATTGTCGGCATTGCCATGGTCGGCAATGATAATAGCCTCATAGTCGTTGGCCTTGGCAGTCTCGATGACCTCACGCACGCAGTTGTCTACGGCATGCACAGCCTTCGCTATAGCGTTGTAGACACCGGTATGGCCTACCATGTCACCGTTGGCGAAGTTGACCACGATGAAGTCGTACATCTGGGTACGGATAGCACTTACCAGTTTATCCTTCACCTCGTAGGCGCTCATCTCAGGTTTCAGGTCGTAGGTAGCCACCTTGGGTGAAGCCACCAGGATGCGGTCCTCGTTCTCGAAGGGAGCCTCTCGTCCGCCATTGAAGAAGAAGGTGACGTGGGCATACTTTTCTGTCTCAGCCGTATGCAACTGCTTCTTACCCTGCTGTGAGAGGTATTCGCCCAGCGTGTTCTCTACGTTCTCTTTCGGGAAGAGAATATGTACGCCTTTGAAGTTGGCATCGTAAGGTGTCATACAGTAGTACTGCAAGCCGGGAATGGTCTTCATGCCCTGCTCAGGCATATCCTGCTGGGTGAGCACCATGGTGAGTTCCTTGGCGCGGTCGTTACGGAAGTTGATGAAGATGACGACGTCGCCCTCCTCGATGAGTCCGTTGACCGAAGCGTTATGGATAGGTTTGATGAACTCGTCGGTGACGCCCTCGTCATAGCTTTCCTGCATGGCCTTCACCATGTCAGTAGCCTGTTTGCCGGTACCATTCACGATGAGGTCGTAACCCTCCTTCACTCGCTCCCAACGCTTGTCACGGTCCATAGCGTAGAAACGTCCCACGATAGAAGCAATGGCTGCGTCGTTGTCGGCACACACCTTGGTGACCTGCTCAATGAAGCCCTTACCGCTCTTTGGATCGGTGTCGCGACCATCCATGAAACAGTGTACGAAGGTCTGGTTCTTCAAACCATAGTGCTTGCCCACCTCAATGAGCTTGAAGAGGTGATCGAGGCTTGAGTGCACACCACCGTCAGAGCAGAGACCCATGAGATGGAGCTTCTTGCCATTTTCTTTAGCGTATGTATAGGCAGCCTTCACCTGTGGGTTCTCCACGATAGAGCCATCCTTGCAGGCACGGTTGATCTTCACTAAGTCCTGATAGACGATACGACCGGCACCGATATTGAGATGGCCTACCTCCGAGTTGCCCATCTGTCCGTCGGGCAGACCGACATCTTCGCCAGAGGCCTGCAACTGTGAATGTGCAGAAACAGCTGTCAGATAATCAAGATAAGGTGTAGGCGTATTATAGATCACGTCGCCTTTGCCGTGCTGACCGATTCCCCATCCATCGAGAATCATCAAAAGAGCTTTCTTTGCCATATTATATTATAAATTAGGTATTTACTTTTTTCGGATGCAAAATTACACATTTTCGATGAGTTAGAGAAGTTAGAGAAGTTAAAGAAGTTAAAGAAGACAAAGAAGATGAACGGAGCATTCTGTTAAAAAACCTATAAAAATTCACTTTTATATCAATAAAAGATTATTTCTTGAATAAAAAGTAGTATTTTTGTAGCCCCAAAAGAACGCAATTGTTACATGGAGTGTCAAAATAACAACAAATCATAAAGATAAACCAATTAATTATTACAAATAAACATTTATGAAAAGATTTACAAAAATCACTATGCTCGCACTGGCAGCAGTTTGCTGCACATCTGTAGGTGCCCAGACGGTAAAACTGAATGGTATCGGTCATAACAACCGCTATGACGATGGCGACCAGATGAAGAGCACCTATCTTGGTTACAACTCTTCACTTGGCAAGGCAGTCTTCATCGTTGACAACGGTCTCTACACTATGTCATGGGACGGTACATCGCTGACCACCCCCACCCGTGAACCCGCCGTGGAGAAGAACGACGTGATGAGCAGCAATGAGAAGCAGCTTTGGGCCAACAACTTCAACATGATGTATGGCAACTCAGGTGCTGTCTATGTGAATGGCAAACTGGTGACCATCATGTCACGCGACGAGTCATCGACCACCGACGACAATCTCTTTGCCGTGCGCAAGTGGGATGCCAAGACGGGCGAATTACTCTATAGCCGCACCTTCCCGAAGAGTGCCACACTCGAGTCGGCAGGTATGTCCTACAACCCCCTCGACGGCAAGGTCTACGGTCTGTTCTATCTCACAGGCAATCAACTGCCTGAGTCTATCACTTCTGACCCCGAGTACTTCGCCGACCAGGATGATGATATGACCGACGGTGATGCCGGCTATGCTATCTGCACCATCGACATGGCTACGATGAAGGTGACCCCAATCACCCCGGGACTCTACTACTACAACTTCATCACCTTCGCCATCAATAGCGAAGGACGTGCTTTCGCACTGACCAGTGGTGGTAGCAATGCTGTTCCTGGTGACGACGGCAAGCAGCGTGACATCGACAATAAGCTGACCGGTGCACAGCTCTATGAGTTTGACCTCACCACAGGTCTTATGAAGACCAAAGATGTGGAGAAGTTGGACGAGGGCACCGGAGAGTTATATACCGACAAAGTAAGCACTATCCCCAATGCTACGGGCTACAGCTCTCAGTACAGTCGCCAGAGTGCCTGCTTCTCGAAGGAGAATCCCAACATCATGTACTGGGTAGGATACTTCAACAGTGGCAAGGGTATCAACGAGTGGGGCTCATGGGGCGCACTCTCTGACAAGGAATGGCGCACCAACGGCAAGTACGACACTTCGCTCTATGCCGTTGACATCACCACTGGCGAGGCTACCCGTCTGGCTAACGTGGCCAACCGCTGGATCTTCTCAGCGCTCTGGGCTGACGGCAACGATCCCAGCGACGGTGCCGACATCAACATCGCCATCTCTGAGGCACAGCCCGTCGACGGTGCATACATCGCACTCGCTACAGCCGACAATGGCGGCATCTGGCAGCAGGTAGAACTGGGACAGAGCTACACCTATTTCCTGGAGCCAGCAGTAGGCTGGAAGTTGCATAGCGTATCGTTCAACAATGAGGACGTCACCGCTAAGGTAACCGGAGATAATCTGTACACCACACCTGTCATCACATCCAAGAGCAACACTCTCTTCGTAGTCTTCGAGCAAGATGCTGTAGAGGGTATCAACACGCCCAATCAGGCACCTGGCAAAGCAAGGGTTCTGGCTCATGCCGGTGGTGTCAGCATCAGCGGTGCTCAGGCTGGTGACATGGTTCAGGTCTACAACCTCGACGGTCGCCAGATTATGACGCAGAAGATTCGCGGCACAGAGACCGACATCGACCTGCCTGCTAAGCAACTGTACATCATCAAGGTAGGCACACAGACCATGAAGGTGCGCCTGTAAGCCACTTACTGATAGCAACCAAAAAGACTTCCCTGCGAGGGGAAGTCTTTTTTTGTTTCGTGTGTTCAGGAGTTTCAGTATTTCAGCAACTCCTTAGAAAGACTATTTGAAGTCAAATCCCATGCGCAAGCCGTCGTAGCTCTTCGCCATCTCACCGATGGTCTGCAGCGTAGAGTTACCGCTGATGGCCGACATGGCCTGCAACAGGGTCAGCAACTTAGAAGACTCAAAGAGCAAGGCGATGCCATCGGCGTTTTTCTTCGCATAGCAGTTCATATTGAGCAACAGTCCCTGCATGGTCACCTTAGAGGTCTTCTCATCGAAGGTGTATTTGCCGCTCCAGCTCTTCCCTGCTATCTTGGCAGTAAAAGTGCCGTCCTCCTTAAAGGTCACAGAGGTGTTGCTCGACTTCACACCGATTTTCTGGAACGTAGGCTGCAACTTAGCCCTAATCTCGTTTGCGGCAATCTCGCCACCGGCCTTTGCCAGGAGATTGTCGGAAGAGAAGGCACAACTGGGCTGACTATAGCTCCACGTACCTACCAGACTCTGCTGGGTCATGGTGCCACCCGTGATGACGCTGTTCAGGATAGCGCCCAAGAGTCCGCCGCTGTTTGAGGTCTGGGTCTTTGTGGTCTGTGTAGTCTGAGTGGTCTGTCCGCCAGTCAACACATCGTTAAGTACTGCGGTGCCCACAGTGGTGAGGGCACTTGTTCCGCAACTGGCCAACATCATGGCTGCAGCTGCTACGAGAATCAAATTCTTTTTCATTACCTTTTTGTTTATTGATGATTATTGTTAATGATGATAATAATAGCTTGGTGAGATACCTTAACATTGTACCATCTTATTCTTATACGGTTACTATTTAATCCTGTAGTTGCTGGTGCATCTTCTCTACCCGCTCCTTGAGATACTGGCGGAAGGCTTCGTTCTCGACGACCTCAATGTCTTCCGTCAGGCCAAGTACAAAACGGCCAATGCCGAGGAATGAACTGACAGGCAGCTCCACCAGCCAGTGATCATCCCCGTCAGGTTCAATGTAACGCTCACTCTTGGGGTATTCCTCACGCAGCAAAGAGGTGGCGAGACGGCCCATGCGCAGTTTCAGCAGGGTCTGCTGCTCACTCGAGAACATGAAGATATCGGTGAGCATCTCACGGTGCTTATGCTCTTTCGACCATAGCAGGTCGAGGAGCTCCACCTCACCGATACGTGATATCTTAAACGTCTTGTTCATCTTCGAACAGTACTCATAGCAGCGTATCTCACTACCACCGTTCATGAAGAGGAAAGGCTCCACCTTACGGTCGCTCACCGTATTGCTATGTGCCGACGAGTAGTCTTTCAGCACCACCACGCTCTTCCTCTTGATGGCTTCATAGAGACTGTTAGTCACGGCAGCCTGGTGCTCGCGCATCTCCACGTTGTCCACAATGTCGAGGTCGTAGAGCTTGTTCAACTTATGCAACAGCTGCTGCACCTGCGGACTGCGGTCATCGGCCTTCTCAAGGATACGGCGCATCAGGATGGCCTCATCCTCAGTGAAGTGGACGGCAGCGTCGAGTTTGCCAAACCAAGGAGAGTCCTTGCGGATGCTGTAATAGGGACGGCGATTCTCCACCTTAAACCCTGCGTCACGAAAGAACTCCAGGTAATAGTACAGGTTGCGACGCGAGATACCTATCTTATCGCATATCTCGGGCACCGTGTAATGATGGTTTTCAATCAAAAGCAACAGGAGTTTCAACTCCCTTTCTAATTTATCGTGTCTCATTTCAACCTTCTTTGTTACCACTTGACCCGAGTCAAGAGACCGCGTGACCTAGGTCAAGAGGTCGCGTGACCCAGGTCAAGCGGTTAGCGTCCTTGTACTTTTCTCTTACTAAAGATCATGTTTTACGTTGCAAAGCATTATTCTTTGAAGTCGAGAGTAAGCTGACCGTCGCCCAAAAGATTATACGACATGCGATGATAGGGTGTCGTACCATACTGGCGAATGGCATCGCGATGCTTCTGGGTGGGGTAGCCCTTGTTGGAGCGCCAGTCATATTGCGGGTATTCCTCAGCCAAACGGTTCATGTAGTCATCACGATAGGTCTTGGCAAGGATAGAAGCAGCCGCTATCGAGAGGTATTTACCATCACCCTTGACAATGGTGGTATGGGGCAGGTCGCGGTATTTCTTGAAACGGTTGCCATCCACGATAACCGCCTCGGGACGCACCGTCAACTGATCCAGCGCGCGGTGCATGGCCAGTATCGAGGCATTAAGTATGTTGATATGGTCTATCTCCTCGGGCGTCACGATGCCCACTGCCCACGCCACGGCATCGCGCTCTATCTGCTCGCGCAAAGCATAGCGACGCTTCTCGGTCAACTGTTTCGAATCGTTCAGCCACTCGTTATGATAGTCGGGCGGCAGAATGACTGCCGCAGCATACACACTGCCCGCCAGACATCCGCGTCCGGCCTCATCGCATCCCGCCTCTATCAGTCCATCGTAATAATGATTTTGCAACATGATGTGCAATATTTGTTCTTAAATTCTATTTTGCAAAGGTAGACAAAAATCGGTGGGGAGCCATCGGGAATAAGAAGCTTTTTATGTCCGATTTAGTTAAAACATCTTAAAATCCGACGATTTTAACATAACTTTTTTCGTTATTGAACTTTTTGTGCACTCTAAACGTTTTATTTTGCACCCAGAAACCTGAAAGGGGAAGGATAAAAATCCGTGGCTATACGTGCCAAAAAAGAGAAAAAAATACAGAACTAAAAACATAGAAGATTATGAATAACGAAATGATCCTTAATGCTCGTGAAGAGAAGATGAACGTAGTGATGAACCAGGTAGCAGCAGCCATACGCCGTCCGCTCAGCATGCTGACCGACTACTACAGCAGCGTGCTCAACAAAAAACTGAGCACCAAGCAGACCCTCTCTCTGCTCAATGCCCAGTGTGCATTCATTTTCACCGTCTTCAGCGGTTGCTCACTCATGCTGCGCGCCCTGCTGCTCACATGGCTTGTCGCCTCGCTGCTGAAGTGTCGCGAAAGCCTCAGAGAGAAGTGCTAGAACATCTGACTGACGCGGCGGATGCCGGCTACGAGTGTATCGACCTCTTCCTTGGTGTTGTAAAGGGCGAAGGAGGCACGCACGGTGCCGGTGACGCCCAGGCGGTCCATGAGCGGATGAGCACAGTGGTGTCCGGTGCGCACGGCGATGCCGAGTCGGTCGAGCAGGGTGCCCATGTCGAGGTGATGGATGTCGCCCACGTTGAACGAGATGACGGCGTCTTTTAGAGGAGAGAGGAGAGAGGAAAGGCTACGGGTAGGCGAGCAGCGCTCGGGAATGAGAGGAGAGAGGTCAGAAGGAATTGGTCCGTAGATCTTGATACCTTCTATCGTGGAGAGCTGACTGAGTGCATAGCTGGTCAGCTCTTTTTCATGCGCCTCGATATTCTCAAGTCCCAGTGAGAGCATATAGTCGATGGCAGTGGCCAGTCCATGCGTAGCCACATAGTCGGGGGTGCCGGCCTCGAACTTCAATGGTGCGTGTTCGAAGGTGGTCTTCTCCCACGACACGCGGTCGATCATCTCTCCCCCACCCTGATACGGTGGCAGCTTTTCCAGCCATTCCTCTTTGCCATAGAGCACGCCGATACCCGTAGGTCCGTACATCTTATGTCCGCTGAAAGCGAAGAAGTCGCAGTCGAGGTCTTGCACATCAATTCGCATGTGAGGCGCACTCTGTGCACCGTCTACCAATACCGGGATGCCGAGTGCGTGAGCCTGACGGATGAGTTCTTTAACGGGATTCACGGTGCCCAACACGTTGCTCACGTGAGCAATGCTCAGCAGTTTAGTGCGGGGGGTGAGGTATGTTGCGACTGAGTCGCAACACACATGGCCGTCGGCATCACAGCAGGCCAGTCGGCCGTCGTCGGTGATGGGCAGATGACGCACCACGATGCCACGTTTGCGCGCCTGCAACTGCCAAGGCACGATGTTCGAGTGATGCTCCATCTCAGTGACCACCACCTCGTCGCCCGCCGTCATCTGTGACTCGCAGAACGTCTGAGCCACCAGGTTGATAGCCTCTGTGGTGCCTCGGGTGAAGACAATTTCATTGACGGAACGCGCATTGACGAACGAGCGTACTTTTTCGCGCGCTGCTTCATGCAGGTCGGTTGCCTGTTGCGAAAGGTAGTGCACGCCGCGATGCACATTAGCATTCACATTCAGGTACTCGTCGCGCATGGCATCAAGCACACAGAGCGGCTTTTGCGTGGTCGCCGCGTTATCCAGATACACCAGTGGTTTGCCATACACCTCGCGCTGCAGGATAGGGAAGTCCTCACGTACCTTATTTATATTATACATAGTCGGATACTTTTTCGATTTGTGTGCAAAGGTACGAAGAAATTATGAATTATGAATTATGAATTATGAATTATTAAGCGTTCGCATGGCATTGAGTACGGCAAGTACGGTGACACCGACATCAGCGAATACTGCCATCCACAAGGTGGCAAGTCCGAAGGCAGCGAGCAGGAGCACGGCAATCTTGATGCCGATGGCAAAGACCACGTTCTGCCGGGCGATGCGTATGGTACGACGTGCGATGCGTATAGCCTCAGCAACCTTCGATGGCTGGTCGTCCATCAATACCACGTCGGCAGCTTCGATGGCAGCATCACTACCCAGTGCACCCATGGCGATGCCTACATCAGCCCGTGCCAAGACAGGAGCATCATTGATGCCATCACCGACAAAGGCTGAGAAGGCTGTACGGCTGTCGCCCTCGTTTCGCCCTATCACCCGTTCAAAGCAGTCAACCTTATCAGTAGGCAGCAGTTCGGCATGATATTCATCTACGCCCACCTCACCGGCTACTCTCGCCACCACCTCTTCACGGTCGCCACTGAGCATCACGGTCTTCTCCACGCCCAGCGCTTTCAGTTGGGCGATGGCTTCGGCACTATCCACCTTCACACTATCGTTGACCACCACACGACTGAAGCTGCCATCGTCTTCACGCTGTACCTCCCCATGGGTCAGTGTGCCTGTCTTGTCGAAGACCACCGTCTTCACCTTAGCCAGCACATCCATATACTTGGCACCCTTGATGAGGATACCCTTTCGCGATGCACCGCCAATGCCGCCAAAGAACGTGAGCGGCACACTGATGACCAGCGCACAAGGACATGAAACCACGAGGAACATCAGTGCACGATAGAGACCGTCCTTTATTCCACCCAATGAGGGGAGTAAGAAGGGCAGGATAGCAATGGCGATAGCCGCGAAGACGACGATGGGCGTATAGACACGTGCAAAACGTGTGATGAAAGCCTCACTTTTCGATTTATGCTCGCCGGCCTCTTCCACCAGACGGATAATCTTTGAGACAGTGCTTTCGCCGAAAGATTTAGTAGTGCGTATACGCAAGGTACGTGTCATGTTGATACAACCGGAATAGATCTCATCACCCACTTTCACCTCGCGCGGCATACTCTCGCCCGTCAAAGCCGCTGTATTCAGTGATGATGTGCCGTCGACGACAATGCCATCAAGGGGCACCTTCTCACCCGCAAGCACCACAATGGTCTGTCCCACTGCCACCTGCTCAGGTGATACCAGCTGAGGTGTCTGTCCTCCTTCTGAGGCCTCCACCCTCGCCGTGTCAGGCCGTATCTCCATCAGATGGGCAATGCTGTCACGGCTCTTGCCCTCGGCATACCCCTCAAAGAGTTCGCCCACCTGGAAGAAGAGCATGACGAAGACCGCCTCGGGGAACTCTGTCTCGGCACCTGGCAGGAAACCGATGCACAGTGCGCCGATGGTAGCTACCGACATGAGGAAATGCTCATTGAACACGTCACCGTGAGCAATGCCTTCTAGAGCCTCCTTCAAGGTATCGTGACCTATTATTAAATAAGGTATCAGGTAAACCAGCAGCAACTGCCATGTGGCGAGCGAACTGTTTTTCTCGATAACGACAGCTGCTATGAGCAGGACTGCGGTGGAGATAATCAGCGCCAACTGTTGTTTCAGACCATGCTCGTGTTCATCATGCTCATGATGATGTTCACAAGTGCATTGAGCTCCATGCTCGTGATGATGATGTTCGTGATGATGTGCCATACCTTTGTCTTGATTTTTATTTTCGGTGCAAAGGTACGGCAATCTTTTTGCAACTCGGTTGCAATTTTTTCTGCAAAAGTTTTGTTTTATTCGCACTAATTCGTAACTTTGCGACTAAAACAGACAGCATTATGGATATCAAACTCACTAACAACAACGGAAACGCAGTACTTTTCCTGACTGGCAGACTGGACACATCAGTTGCCGCAGAAGCCATGAAACAGATACAGGACACACTGGGCAAAGAGCAAGACATCAAACAGCTGACCTGCGATGTCAGAGACCTGAGTTATATCTCAAGTACCGGACTGCGCATCATACTGCAACTGAAGAAAAGCTATCCGACGTTCAAGGTGATAGAGGTACAACCCGAAGTATACAATATCTTCGAGATGACGGGCTTCACTAAAATGATGTCCATTGAGAAGGCACTTCGACAGATAGATATCACGGGGTGCGAGGAGATAGGTCGCGGCGGCGTGGGCATCGTCTATCGTCTGACCCCCGACAGCATCATCAAGGTGTTTCGCGAGGGATCGACCATCGAAGAGGTTACGAAGGAGATCTCTATGGCAAAGGAGGCCTTCGTGCTGGGCATGCCAACAGCCATCTCCTTTGACGTGGTACACGTGGGCGAGCAGTATGGACTAGTGTACGAGTTGCTGGATGCCAAGACGCTGAGCTCGTGTATCAAGGACCATCCGGAAAAGTTGGAAGAGTATGCCGTCAAATATGCACATCTGTTCCGCCAACTGCATAGCATCGAGGTGCCTACGGGTAGCACTATCCCCAACGCACACGAGAACGAGGCGAAGGCTATCGCACACATCAGCCGCTACTTCAGCGAAGAGGAGACGGCGGTCATGAGACAAATACTGAATTCCATTCCACAGGGTCACCGACTGCTTCACTGCGACCTGCAGACGAAGAACGTGATGCTTCAAGGCGAAGAGCCGATGCTCATCGACATGGGTGAGGTGGGCTACGGACATCCGCTGCTCGACCTGGGACATGCCAAGTCGGCCATGGTAGACTTGGTAGGCGACTACGAGGCGGTCATCGGATTCCCAAGGAAGTATGGTGAGCCGTTCTGGAATATCTTCATCCATGAGTACTTCAAGGGGGAGACAGAGGAGATGATAGCCCACCGCAACGAACAGATATCAGCGGTGGCACGCCTGCGCAACTTCACCTGGCTATCGCTCTCAGACTCGTTTCCCGAAGCAGTCATCAGGGAGTGTCAGACACTCTGTAAAAAAGTTGTGGGCAGCCAAAAGGATAATCTCCTTAAGGTCTGCCGCACATTTAGTGATTGGGAATAGGAAACAAAAGTCTATTTACAGAGTTTACATCCCGTACATTTATTCAACTCTCCACGGAATCGCTTCTCCACGAGGTGGTGCAGGCGGTCGCGTAGTGGTACGAGTTGCATCTTGTCGATGACCTCATTGATAAATGCGTTCTGCAACAAGAGCCTAGCCTCCTGCAGCGAGATGCCTCGCTGACGCATATAGAACAGCGCCGCATCGTTGAGTTGTCCCACGGTGGAGCCATGGGCACACTTCACGTCGTCGGCATAGATCTCGAGCATGGGCTGCGTGTACATCCTCGCCTCACGCGTAGCGGTGAGGTTCTGGTTGGTCATCTGCGAAACAGTTTTCTGTGCCCCATTCTCCACCAGTACGCGACCGGCAAAGGCACCCGTTGCCTTCTCATCGAGCACGTACTTATAAAGTTCGTGCGAGGTGCAGTGAGGCACGTGGTGAGTAATCAGCGTGTTGTTGTCTACATGCTGTTCCTTGTCGGCAATGACACACCCATTACAGTCGCACTCTGCGCCCTCACCCGAGAGCGTCAGATCGAGTTTATTTCGGGTGATACCATTGTGCAGGGTGATGACGTTATGGTTCACGCGGCTGTTAGCCTGCTGGTCGATATATACATTGCTCACGCGTACATTCTTCACATGAGTCTCCTCCATGCAGTAAAGATCGAGTGAGGCATTCTCTCCTACGAAGGCCTCGATGACCTGAGTGGTGAGGAAATGACGGTCATCGGCAGCATGGTCGCAAAACAGCATTTTTATCTCAGCACCATCCTCGACGATAATCAGCACACGTCGGTTGACCATCAAGGCCTCTCCCCCCGCCCTCCCCCAAAGGGAGGGAGCCTTCAAGATATTGATAACCTGAATGGCGCGGTCGACCTTCACATTCTTGGGCACATAGACATAAAGGCCATCCTGCGCCAACATCGTATTGAGGTCGGTGACAGCATCGTGGTCCTTACCTGCCAATCGATTGTAATACTCAGTGGTGGCAAAGTCTTTCAGCGAACCGATGATAACGCCATCGGGCAATTTCGGCACAGCATGCTTTATCTCTCCTCTCTCCTCTCTCCTCTCTCCTCTATAAAACGCATCATTCACCACGACATAGAGACTTGTAGAGAGATTGGGTACATCACACTTGAAGGCATCGTAAGGATTCACAGGTATCGCAAGCCTGTTCAGGTTCACGCCATAATTAGGTTCGAAGAGTTTCTGCAGGTCGGTGTACTTATAGCGCTCCACCTTCTTACTGGGGAAGCCAGCAGATGCGAAACGCTTGAAAGCCTCGTCACGCACAGCATTCATCGGCTCCGACGAATGGTCGAAGATCATCTGACGCGCCTGCTCGTAGAGTTCAATATATTGTGTCTCTGCTTTCATCACTCCTCACCTATCTCTTCTTTTATCCAGTCATACCCATGCTCCTGAATCTGCACAGCCAACTCAGGACCTCCGGTCTTCACGATGCGTCCACGATAGAGCACATGAACATACTGCGGACGGATCATCTCCAACAGACGGTCGTAGTGGGTGATGACGATGCACGACTTCTCAGGAGTCATCAGTTTGTTGACACCCTCTGCCACGATACGCATGGCATCGACATCAAGACCAGAGTCCGTCTCGTCGAGAATGCTCAGCCTGGGTTCGAGCATCGCCATCTGGAAAATCTCATTGCGTTTCTTCTCACCGCCGCTGAAACCCTCGTTCACTGAACGGTTGGCCAACTTAGCATCGAGTTCCACCACCTTACGTTTCTCGCGCATCAGTTTCAGGAACTCAGCAGCGTTCATCGGCTCCAGCCCCTGATACTTACGTTTCTCATTGATGGCAGCCTTCATGAAGTTGGTCATTGAGACACCGGGAATCTCCACAGGGTACTGGAAACTCAGGAAGAGTCCCTCATGGGCGCGGTCCTCCGGCTTCATCTCAAGCAGGTTCTTACCATTAAACCATGCCTCGCCCTCAGTGACCTCGTAGAGCGGATTGCCCACGAGCACGGCTGAGAGCGTCGACTTACCCGAGCCGTTAGGCCCCATGATGGCATGCGTCTCACCGTCGCGTATGGTGAGGTCGATGCCTTTCAATATTTCTTTATCGCCAATGCGAGCATGCAAATTTCGTACTTCTAACATGATTGTCTTATTCTATTTCGTGATAAACCCATAGCCATTGTTGAAACCACCTGTCGCCATCGTATTGGGAGAGAAGGGGAACAGGTAGATAGGTGCTGCCGAGGCATCAAACTGATAGAACAGGTAGGTGTCGTACTCATCACGATAGTTGAGGAGCATACTACCCCATGCCTCTTTCTTATAACCATCAGAGAGCAGTATGGCAGCCTCATCGTCGGTAATCTTGTTGAAGAGGCCCTTAATAGCAACGTTGGTATTCAAATTGCCTTCGTATTTCTTACCCACACTCTCCCAGTCATTGCGCTGTCCACGCCAACCAGGATAAAGCACGGGATCGGTCTCCTGACCCTCGGGAGTAGTCTCTGTAAGACGGTAACCGTAGATAGCCTTTGCATCGACCATCTTCGTGAAGATAGAGTCGCAAATGGTATTGCCGTTGGCAAAGTTATAGTAGCCATCGGCCTGCAGGCCATCCATCATCGCTGTGGTGAGTGCCTTGATCTCGGTAATCTTCTCACTAAGCATACCGGTGCGGATAAGGGTCCAACGACGGTCGCCTTCACCAGCAAACTCAAAGCCGCGCTCGTCGATGACTGCCTTGAGCAGCGACCCCTCCTTCTGGATGAAAGCGTCAATGTCGCCACCATTGCGGAAGGCACGCTGGCGAATCAGTTGCAGATGCTGACGGGCGGTAGGTTCATCGCCCAGTGCAGCAGCTGCCTCAGCGAGTCCGAGATGAATCTCCGAGAGACGCATATAGGGTGCGTTGATACCCGAGCGGCGTTGGTTCTTAGTCCATACGGTGGTCTGACGGTTCTCATCAAACTTATTACAAGCGATGCCACCGCCATTGGCTTGTGAGCCCGGGGCGAAGGATAGCAACTTCTCGTATCCACTATTGGTGCCGGTGACCGTGGCACAGAGGTCACGGCGCAGGTCATTGGGGTCGAAGACACCATAGTAGAACGCAGGATTGATACGTCCCTGACCATACGCCTTACAGGGGTAGTCGTTAGTACCTGCTCCTGTAGCAGGACGTCCCAATGAATAGGAGCGTGGATCATTACCTGTGGCACCCTGCTGAAATGGTTCCTCGTAGATGCTCTCATCGGCAAAACTGGCATCGTCACTATGCAACTGCACGAAGAAGTCGGCATAATGAGTCGACAGGGTGGCAGCGCCATGGTGGTCGAGTGCCAACTGGAAATAGGTCTTTGCCGTAGCATAGAGGTCTGCCCAGTCGCTACGACGGCCATAGGCAGCGCCATTGGTCTCCCTACCCTTGGTCTCGAAGGTCAGGGCATTGCCCTCGCCATCGACATACTGCAGGTCGCCACGACGGGTCTGGTAGCCGCCTGCCTCTAGTGACATACGTCCTATCAGTCCGTCGACATAGGTCTGAGAGAGGTAATTCTTATTCTTGGCACCCACAGGATTCATCAGGGGTTCCACATCCATGAGCTGTGCGATGAGCACGTCATAGATAGAGTCACGGGGGGACAGTCCAGTGGCAGCTTGCCCCATCACGGTCTGGAAAGGCACATCGCCATAGTACTTGATGAGTTCACGGTAAGCAGTGGCACGAAGCGCCACGGCCTCGCCATAGAGCTGACTCATCTCGGTGGGAGTTGTCTGCTGCATCATCGCGTCGTAGTCACTACGAGCCTCAATAGCCGAGGTGATGGCATTACACTTACCAACTACTGCGAACAGCATGCTATAGGCATTGTTGGGTGCCTCCTTACCATAGGTAACAGGGTTGTAACTGCCAGTCTCCGTGCCATTGACATAGAAGGCCTCGGGAATATGACGAGCTGGCTGGGAACTGTATTTCTCGGGATGGCGCATGATGTCGGAGCCTGCAATGTCGAGGGCATAGAACAGGCCGTCGCCAAAGATCTGGGAACTCACTGCTGCATGCCATTCACTATAGGCGCCATCCATGGCAGCACGCGCAGTGACCATGTTGGAGAATACAAACTCGGCGGTAGCCTCAGAATAGGACTTGGTATCGAGAAAGTCGCCACAGGAGGTCAGGTTCATCGCTGCGACGGCATAGAGTGCAAATAAATGTTTACTGCTTTTCATTGTCATCATTATCTTTTTTCAAATACCATCAGAATGCAACGTTAAGGCCGAAAGTGAAGGTACGCGACTTAGGATAAGAGCGGTAGTCGTAAGCTGGTGTTGGGAATCCTGAGTAGGATCCGTCGGCAGAACGGTTGACATTGACATCGGGGTCAAGACCGCTGTATTTCTTCAGACAGAACAAATTGCCACCGGTGAAGTAGAGACGGGCATGACTGATGCCTACCTTCTGAGTCCATGACTGGGGCAGGGTGTAACCCAGCGTCAATGTCTGAAGGCGCAGGAATGAGGCATCCTCTATAAACTCAGAGGCACAGACGCCATACTCGGGCAGGAAACCATACTTGGCCCCTGCATTCAAGGCACGCACGGCATCAGGCTCGGTGACTGCCACCAGGTCGCCATTGGCATCGACATCATAGAAACGCCATGTGTGGCTTACCTCTTCCAGACGGTTGAAGCCCAGACTGGCATCCTTGTCGCCACGCATGTCAGACATCACATTGGCATTATACACATCACCGCCTATCTGATAGGTGAAGTTGGCTGCAAAATCAAGATTCTTCCAACGGCCCGACAGGTTGAAGCCACCGGTATGCTCGGGTGTGGTACGTCCGATGATTACAGCATCGTCGGCAGTCACCTTCTCATCATGATTAGTATCGGCATATTTCACCATGCCGGGGAAGGCGCGCTGACCATCGGCCAACGTATAGGGGCTGGAATAGATACCCAGACCAATAAGGTTATCGGGAACACCTGCTTTCAACGTCCATACGCCGTTGACCACATCGAAGTCGTCGACAGTATAGAAGCCCTGACTCTGCATACCCTGCACCAGACCTACGGGTTCTCCTTCCTTGACGATATAATCATAGGTGGGTACACGCATGGTAGAGCCCCAATTGGTGTGGGCACTGGCCAAGACACCCTCTTGCAACTTGTCAACCTTGTTTTTATTGAAGTTATAGGTCATGCCGAAGCGTAGGTTCCAGTCTTTCTGACGTACCAACTCATAGTTGAGCGACAACTCGACACCACGGTTAGAGGTCTCGGCGATGTTCTGCATCTGAAAACTGAACCCTGTCGTAGGATCACAGGGCACCAGCATCAACACGTCCTTGGTGGTGTTGTAGTAAAAGTCGAAGCTACCATGCAAGCGACCGTTCCACAGGCTGAAGTCCAGACCGGCATTGCGAGAGATGGTGGTCTCCCACTTCAAGTCGGGGTTGCCCAGGATGGAGGCGGGGGCATAGGTAGTCACGCTCTCGCCATTGACGGTGGCGGCACCTGTGGTCCACAGCGTCTCTGTGAGGCCCGAAGCTATCTGGTCATTACCCGATGTGCCGAATGACAGGCGCACTTTTAGGTTGTCGAGCCACGACTGGGTATCACTCATGAAAGGCTCGTCACTCAAGCGCCATGCCAACGCAGCAGCAGGGAAGTAGCCCCAGCGGTGATGCTTAGTAAACTTCGAGCTGCCATCGGCACGCATGGTGGCTGTCAGCATGTATCGACTCAAGAAAGAGTAGTTCACACGGCCAAACCATGACAGTGAGTGTTGTGGGTGACCATCGGTATAGGTATAGATGTCATTCCCCTTATAGGTGGTGGCTCCGAGATTACCAAAGGCCCAGTCGATGTTCCAGTCCACAGGATAGGTAGTACCGTAGATGCGGACGTTGTTGGAGCGTGAGGAAAGCACCTCGTTACCTGCCATCACACTCAGTTTATGGTCATCGCCAAGCCCTTGCACCTCGTAACTCAACGTAGTGTCCCAACGGGTGTTATAACCATCACCCTCGTTAAGAGTGGCAGCATTATAACTTTGGCCGTTGGTATTACCACCATCCCACTGCTGACTCTTACTCCAGTTACGGCTGAGATAGAGCTCAGTCTTGGCGGTGATCCCCTGAAGGATGGTCCATGTCAAACCGGTGTTCACACCGACGCGATAGCGATTGCGCACGCTGACATAGTCATCGAGGATGGCAAGGGGATTATAGGCAGCCTCGGCACTGGCACTGCCCTGACCCAGTTCGGCAGGATTGCCAGACCCTAAAGGGTGGTCTACAGGACGGTAGCGATAAGCCTGTGTAGCATATTCGTAGCGGTTGCCCTTGAACTGCATCTCACCATAGCGTGCATCGATGTCAAGGCGCAGGCTGCGGTTGATGTTCTGTGACAGTTTCACATTGGCCCCCCAACGGCGGAAGGCAGAGTTGATAAGGGTTCCCTCGTTGTCGGAGTAGTTCAGAGAGGCGTAGAAACGGGTGGTCTTCGAACCGCCAGTCACCGATACGTCATGGTTCCATGCATGGGTGGTGCGCAACACATCATCCATATAGTTATGGGTCTCCTGATCACGGTATTCCTCCAAATGATTATTGTAGGTGCTGCCCAAACCATAATAGCTGGCCACTCCATCGGCATAGGTATCGCCCAGCGACTTGGCGTAACTCCACGTATGCAACACATGGTCATAGGCCGACATCACATCGAGCTGACGGGGCTTTGCCTTTATCTGGTAATACATATTATATTTCACCTGCGTACGCCCCTCCACACCTCGCTTTGTAGTGATGAGAATGACACCATTGGCACCACGGGCACCATAGATGGCAGTAGAGGCGGCATCCTTCAACACGTCGATGCTCTCGATATTATCTGCCGAGATATCATCGATACTGCTTACCTGAACACCATCGACCACAAAGAGAGGGTCGTTGGACTGGGTGATAGAACCGCCGCCACGCACACGGATGGACATCTCACCGCCAGGGCGACCGTCCTGCGAGATGACATTCACACCAGGCAGTTGCCCCTGTAGGGCTTCAGCAACAGTAGTCACCGGATTGGCAGCCAGCTTATCACCACTCACCGAAGCCACAGCCCCTGTCAGGTCCTTACGCTTCATAGTGCCGTAACCCACTACAACGACATCTTCCAACGTGGTGTTGTCCTCAGAAAGGACCACTGAACTGAGACCTCCACCAGCCTTAACGGTAAGTGACTTATAGCCCACGTAAGAGAAGTTAAGTGGGGTACCAGCCATTACCGTCACACTGAAATGGCCATTGGCATCGGTCACAGTGCCTTGACCTTTTCCGTAGGAGATATTAACACCAATGAGGGGCTCACCAGTCTCGTCCTTCACAGTTCCTTTATAGGTAGTCTGTGAATAGGCTGTCAGCCCCAAGACCAACATCGCTGCACTAAATATAAATCGCTTAATCATCATTTCTCATTCATCATTTTTACATTCTCACCCTACCGTGCCTTCCAGTGAAACGCTGAGCAGCTTCTGGGCCTCGACCGCAAACTCCATAGGGAGCTTTTGCAGCACCTCCTTGGCATAGCCGTTGACGATGAGGCCCACTGCCTGTTCGGTGGGGATGCCACGCTGGTTGCAGTAGAACAGCTGATCCTCGGAGATCTTCGACGTTGTGGCCTCATGTTCAAAGACAGCCGTCTCGTTGTGCACATCCATATACGGGAAGGTATGGGCACCGCAGTTGGAGCCCAATAGCAGGGAGTCGCACGATGAGTAGTTGCGTGCATTATCTGCCGTAGCCGCAGCACGCACCAGTCCTCGATACGAGTTCTGTGAGTGTCCGGCAGAGATACCTTTCGAGATGATGGTCGACTTGGTATTCCGTCCGATATGAATCATCTTCGTACCGGTGTCAGCCTCCTGATAGTTGTTGGTCACGGCAACGGAATAGAACTCAGCCTGTGAGTTGTCGCCACGCAGTATACAGGATGGATATTTCCAAGTGATGGCACTACCCGTCTCCACCTGTGTCCATGACAACTTGGAGTCGACTCCGCGCAGGTCGCCACGTTTGGTGACGAGGTTGAGCACGCCTCCCCTGCCCTGTTCATCGCCAGGGTACCAGTTCTGCACGGTGGAGTATTTCACCTCGGCACGGTTCATCACGATAATCTCGACGATGGCGGCATGAAGTTGGTTCTCATCACGCATCGGGGCGGTGCAGCCCTCCAGATAGCTGACGTAGGCATCGTCGTCGGCAATGATGAGCGTACGCTCAAACTGACCGGTGTTACGGGCATTGATACGGAAATAACTACTCAGTTCCATCGGACAACGCACGCCTTTGGGGATATAGACAAAGGAGCCGTCGCTGAACACGGCGGAGTTGAGGGCGGCATAGAAGTTATCCTTGTAGGGGACTACGGTGCCCAGATACTGACGCACCAGGTCACCGTGTTCTTTGATGGCTTCACCGATGCTGCAGAAGATGACGCCTTTCTCGCGTAGTTTCTCCTTGAAGGTGGTCTTCACGCTGACGGAGTCCATGATGGCATCGACAGCAGTATTACCACTCAGTGCCAGTCGTTCTTCAAGGGGAATACCCAGTTTGTCGAAGGTCTTCTCCAATTCCGGATCAATACTATCCGCTCTCCTCTTTTTAGCCGTAGGATCAGCATAGTAACTGATGGCCTGATAATCTACTGGCGGCACATGGACATGCCCCCAGGTAGGTGCTGTCTGGTCCTTCCAGTACCGGAAGGCTTTCAATCGGAAGTCGAGCATCCACTCAGGCTCACCCTTCTTAGCAGAGATGAGCCGAACGATATCCTCGTTCAGCCCCTTCTCTATAATCTCGGTATGTACGTCGGTCGTAAAGCCAAATTCATATTTCTGCTCAGCGACCTGACGTACGTAGTCATTGCCTACATTCTGTGCGGTAGCAAATTCTTCACTTTTCACTCTTCACTCTTCACTTTTACAGTTTCTGTTGTACCTCAATCTCCGTGAAGGTCTCGATGATATCGCCTTGCTGGATGTCGTTGAAGTTGACAAGTGAGATACCGCACTCGAAGTTGGTAGCCACCTCTTTCACATCGTCCTTATAACGCTTCAGTGCGTTGATAGCGCCTGTAAAAATGACGATACCGTCGCGTACCAGACGGGCTTTGTCGGTGCGGTGTACCTTGCCCTCGATGACCATAGCACCGGCAACGGTTCCCACCTTTGAGATCTTGTAGACCTCGCGCACCTCGACCTGACCGGTCACCTGTTCCTTCACCACCTTGTCGAGCATACCCTCCATGGTAGAACGGATATCGTCGATGGCGTCGTAGATGACAGAGTAGGTATTGATCTCCACGCCTTCGCGCTCAGCCAACTTACGGGCATCGGAAGAGGGACGTACCTGGAAACCTACGATGACGGCGTCGGAAGCGGATGCCAGCATGACATCGTTCTCGGAGATCTGACCCACCGCCTTGTTGATGACATTGACCTGCACCTTCTCGGTAGAGAGTTTGATGAACGAGTCGGAGAGGGCTTCGATAGAGCCATCGGTATCGCCCTTGACCACGATGTTGAGTTCGTGGAACTCACCCAGTGCGATACGGTGTGATATATCGTCGAGGCCGATGGTCTTCTGGGTACGCAGACCCTGTTCGCGGGCCAACTGCTCACGCTTGTTGGCTATCTCACGGGCCTCCTGTTCCGAATCCATGACGTTGAAGGCATCACCGGCAGTAGGTGCTCCGTTCAGGCCTAGGATGATAGCAGGCTGTGCAGGCTTAGCCTCGTTGATACGCTCATTACGCTCATTGAACATAGCCTTGATCTTACCATGACTGGTACCGGCGAGCACGATGTCGCCCACCTTCAGCGTACCATTAGAGACAAGGACGGTAGACACGTAGCCGCGTCCCTTGTCGAGTGAAGACTCGATGATAGAGCCAGTGGCCTTACGGTTGGGGTTAGCCTTCAGGTCGAGCATCTCAGCTTCGAGCAAGACCTTCTCCAGCAACTCCTCTACGCCGATGCCCTTCTTTGCCGAAATCTCCTGGCACTGGTACTTACCGCCCCACTCTTCTACGAGCAGGTTCATATTGGCAAGGTCCTCACGAATCTTATCGGGATTAGCACCTGGCTTATCAATCTTGTTGATGGCGAACACCATCGGCACGTTGGCAGCCTGTGCATGAGCGATAGCCTCCTTGGTAGTAGGCATCACGCTATCGTCGGCAGCCACGATGATGATGGCGATATCAGTAACCTGTGCACCACGAGCACGCATGGCGGTGAACGCCTCGTGGCCTGGGGTGTCGAGGAAGGTAATCTGACGACCGTCGGGCAGCGTCACGTTGTAAGCACCGATGTGCTGCGTGATACCGCCGGCCTCACCAGCAATCACATTCGTCTTGCGGATATAGTCGAGCAACGAGGTCTTACCATGGTCTACGTGACCCATCACGGTCACTATCGGAGCACGTGGCAGGAGGTCGTTCTCATCGTCTTCTTCCACCTGGATGGCGTTCTGTACCTCGGCGCTGACATACTCGGTGGTGAAACCGAACTCGTCGGCCACGATATTGATGGTCTCGGCATCAAGGCGCTGGTTGATACTCACCATGATACCTATCGACATACAGGTGCCGATGACTTTCACCACAGGTACGTTCATCATCGTAGCCAACTCAGACACCGTGACGAACTCCGTGAGCTTCAGCACCTTTGACTGTGCTGCCTCGGCTGCCATCTCCTCACTCATACGCTCGGCAACGGCATCGCGCTTCTCCTTACGGTACTTGGCGCCCTTCTTGTTCTGAGTGGTCTTTGAGGTGAGACGTGCCAAGGTCTCCTTCACCTGACGTGCAACGTCTTCCTCGTTTACTTCGAGTGAACGGACGGGTTGCTTGTTCTTTTTCTTATTCTTACCGCCCTGCTGGTTCTGGGGAACGTCAGAGAAGTTCTGGTTGCCTCCCTTGTTCTTCTTCTTGCCACCGCCCTGCTGATTCTGCTGTTGCTTGGCAGCTTCCTCGATGTCTACCTTACCGTTGCGGATGCGCTCGCGCTTCTTCTTCTCACCGGCAGCCTGCTGGTTGGCAGCACGCTGCTGAGCGACTTTCTCTTCACGCTGTTTGCGCTTCTCCTCCTTGCTCTTTTTCTTAGGACGGGTGCTTTGGTTCAGCGTCGACAGGTCGATCTTGCCAAGGACATTCACCTTAGGTGCCAGTTTCTCTTCGCTCTTCAGGGTGTAGATCTCTTTCTCGGCGGGTTCTTCTTCCGTCTCCTCAGAAGCATCATCTACGTCCTGATTGTCCTCAACGACCTCCTCTTCGGGTGTCTGAGAGCTGACGGGCTCAGCGGCTTCGGCATTTACCTCGGCTTTCTCCTCAACTTTCTCTTCGGCTTTGGCTTCTACTTTCTCAACAGGCTTTTCTTCCTGTTTCTCCTCTTTGACGACAGGGGTTTCCACTTTCTCCTCCTTGGGAGCTTCCTCCACAGGAGCGGGCTTCACTTCGGGCTTAGACTCCTGGGCAGGGCTGACGGCAGCAGCCTTGGGCTTGCCAATACTACCCAGGTCTATCTTACCCAGCGGCTTAAACTGCTGGCGAGGAGCCACAGGCTCTTCAGACGGAGCGGCAGCGGGCTTTTCAGCCTTCTTCTCTTTCTTCTTGGGGAAGAGCATGTCGGCCTGGGTCTTCACCACCTTGTCGCCATTAAACTCGTTGACCAAGGCTTCGTACTGTTCGTCGGAAATCTTGGTGTTCGAGGTAGCGTCGTCGCGTATTTCGCCCAGACTACTCTTTTTCTTCAGGAAATCAACTGCCGTTTGAAGTCCTATATTCAGTTCTGTTAATACTTTGTTTAATCTTATTCCCATATTCATTGGCCCCTCGGTGAGGGGTTGGGGGTCTGAACACCCCCCGGAAAAAATTATATGTTACTATTCAGAAAAACCCTTAGATAGAATGGCTGGCTCGTTCAGACCCCCAACCCCCTAACTTAGGGGGCTAAGGTTACTCGAACTCTGCTTTCAGCACTTCGAGCAGGTGATCCACCGTCTCTTCTTCCAGGTCAGCCTTCTCGATGAGTATCTCACGGGGAGCATTGAGCACCTCCTTAGCGGTGTCGTAGCCCAGCGACTTAATAGCATCGATAACCCACTGGTCTACTTCGTCAGAGAACTCGTCGAGGTAGATATCCTCGTCGTCATCGGCATCGTTGACCACACGGAAGACATCGATGGTGTACTCGGTGAGCATGGATGCCAGTTTGATGTTCATACCACCCTTACCAATAGCCAGACTCACCTCCTCGGGCTGCAGATAGACCTCGGCCTTGTGGTTCTCCTCGTCGAGAGTGATGCTGGTCACCTTGGCTGGTGAGAGGGCACGCTGGATGAAGAGTTGGATATTGCTGGTGTAGTTGATGACGTCGATGTTCTCGTTCTGCAACTCACGGACGATACCATGTACGCGCGAACCCTTAACACCTACGCATGCGCCCACGGGATCGATGCGGTCGTCGAAGCTCTCTACGGCAATCTTAGCACGCTCGCCCGGCATACGGGCCACACGGCGGATAGCTATCAGGCCATCGGCAATCTCGGGTACCTCGGCCTCGAGCAGACGCTTGAGGAACTCGGGACTGGTGCGCGACAGCAGGATGCGGGGGTTGTTGTTCTCGTTCTGCACCTCCTTTACCACGGCACGGATGGTCTCGCCCTTGCGGTAGTTGTCGGAAGGTATCTGGTCGGCCTTCATCAGGTGAAGCTCGTTGCCCTCATCGTCCATGAGAAGGACCTCACGCTTCCACATCTGATAGACCTCACCACTGACGATGGTGCCCACCTTGTCCTTGTACTTCTGGTACAGGGCATCGTGGTCGAGCTCCAGAATCTTAGAGGCCAGGGTCTGACGAAGGTTGAGGATGGCACGACGGCCAAACTTAGTGAAGTCTACTTCCTCACTCACCTCCTCGCCTACCTCGTAGTCGGGCTCAATCTTCTGTGCCTCGGAAAGTGCTATCTCCTTGTTCTCATCTTTCACTTCACCGTCTTCGACGACTACACGGTTGCGATGGATCTCGAAGTCGCCCTTGTCAGGGTTTACAATAACATCGAAGTTCTCGTCAGAGCCGAACATCTTAGCCAGCACGTTGCGGAAACTCTCCTCAAGGACGCTTACCAACGTGGTACGATCGATGTTCTTGGTCTCTTTGAACTCCTGGAAGGTCTCAAACATGCTGGGACCTTCTTGCAATTTCTTTGTTGCCATTTATTATATTTTTTATTTAAAGTTCAACAAGTACTTCGTCGACTTCACCTCGTCCATAGAGAACTCTTTGTCGACCTCAACCTTCACAGGGCGCTTCTTGCCCTCAGGTACCTGCTTCTCAATGGTGGTCACAGTAAACTGGCGACCGTCGACCTGTTTCAACACACCAGTCAACTTCACACCATCTGACGTCACCACCTCTACCTCGTCGCCAATGTGGTTCACATACTGTTGCGCCACCTTGAAAGGCTGACCAAGGCCTGCCGAGCCTACTTCCAACTCGTAGTTGCCCAGTTCCTCGCCGATATGCTCCTGCAGATAACGGCTCAGCTCTGCGCAGTCCTCAATCCACACACCATCAGCATGATCAATCTCGATGACGATACGATCGTCATCACCCATCTGAATGTCTACCAAGAAGTAGTCGCCCTTAGCGAGCCACTCCTCTACATACGTTTTTAATGTCTCTTTCGTAATCATTAGAACATTATTTATAAAGAAATGAGGAGCTTTTTTCAAGCCCCTCATTCCACTGAACGCTGCAAAGGTACTCTTTTTCTGCGAATTGTGCAAATATTTACTTCTTTTTTTAACGAATATCATGAAAATACCCACTAAAAGTACTTTTTCACAACATTCTTTTGGAAATTTCAGAAATTCAGCGTAACTTCGCAGTCGATAATGAAAAGAAAAGAGGCCATAGCACAGATGGAAAAGCTCTACGCGAGCTCTTACCAGAAATTGTTCCTGTATGCCCTCACATTCCTCGATAGTGAAGACGAAGCCAAAGATGCAGTGAGCGACGTCTTCTCTGCCATTTGGAACCAGTGGGACCAACAGGGAGAGGACTTCTCGACCAATAACGCATACCTCTACCTGCTGACACGCAACCGATGCCTCGACATACTGCGCCACGACAAGGCGCGCCGCAACTATGCCGACTTCATCACCGACACCCATCAGCCCGACAGCGACGATGACGTGCTGCTCTATGAGGCGAAGATCAATGAACTGCGACAGTTCATCGACCAACTGCCCGAGCCGGGTAAGAGCATACTGCACTGTTGCTACTTCCGCCACCTCACCTATCAGCAGACGGCCGACCACCTGAGGCTGAGCATCGTCGTGGTGAAGAAAAATATGTTGAAAGTATTTAAAATATTAAGAAATCAGTTAAATAATTCGCAAAAAGAAGGTATAAAATAGACACCTGTCACGTTATATCAGTGCTTTTAATCCAAAGAATATGAACAAAGAAACGAACTCAGACGCTCTGTTGCAAAAACTGGAGAAACTATCCAGTGCGCCTGAATCCATTACTGACCAAGAACTCTCAGACTGGACTAACGACACTGAAATGGAGGATGCCTTCCAGACGATGCTCCTTACCAAGCGGGCTTTGCTGGAAGAGCAATACAGTGAAGACCTGTCGCGACAGGCCTTCAAAGAGTTTGTCGACCGTCATCAGACCAAGCGTTCGATTGTCATTGCCACACTTTGGAAAACCACCGTACTCGTGGCGGCTGCTTGTCTGGCCGGATGGCTCTTCCTGCCATCGCTCTTGCAGAAGACGCCCACCATCAATCCCGCCAACATCATCTACCAGGCTTCATACGACAGCGACTGCGTCGTCATCAGCGACGGCCAACAGGAAATCACAACCCTGCAACTGGCCGAACAGCCCACAGTAGCAAAGGGCGCCCCGGTGCTGAAAGGCGACACCATCGTCTACCTACCCGCAGTGACCAACAAATATCCTGTGAACACTTCGACCATCAGGATTCCGCAGGGACAAACCGTCAAGCTCATACTGGCCGACGGCACCAAGGTTTGGCTCAATACGCAGAGCAACCTGATATATCCCAACATCTTCCCCAGCAAGGGACCGCGCGTAGTGGAACTCGAGGGCGAAGCCTACTTTGAAGTGGCACGCAATGAGAAGCAGCCCTTCATCGTGAAATGCGGCAATATGCAGACCACCGTGCTGGGCACGTCGTTCAACATACGCAACTATCCCGAAACGCCTGCCACCGTCACACTGGTGAATGGCAGCGTGAAGGTGGCCAACACCAACGAGCAGGTGACTCTGCAGCCCTGTCAGCAGGCCACGCTGGGCTCATCAGGACATATATACACCTCGCAGGCCGACCTGGAGAGCGTGCTCTGCTGGCGCGATGGACAGTTCTTCTTCGACGGAAAGACGCTCCGCCAGGTGCTCTATGAGATGGGACGCTGGTACAACCGCGACGTCATCATCAACAACTACGCACATCTGGAAGACCGTCTCCACTTCCGCGGCGAGCGCAGTTGGAAACTACACGAAATCATAGAGTCGCTCAACATCATCTGCGACATAGACCTCACAATCAACAACGGTGCCTTAGTACTCAACTAAGACACCGTTTTTCGTTTCTCTTTTTTTTTTACTTTCCCTTTTTACCTTTTTACTTATTTACCTTTTTACTTTTTTTCCTTTAAGGACCACGATGCCCTTATAGCCATCGCCTACAGGCTGTCCTGAGAGGTTGTAGCGCTGACCGTTCGTACTGCCATCGGCCTTCACATTGCTGATACCAGAGGTGTTCACCTGGCGCAATGTCACACCATGCGTGGCAGCCAGTTGCACGTTCCATTCAGCCACCTGCGACGGCGTCGTAGCCACATCGTTCACCAGCACGGGCACAGCGCCCTTCTCCTTCGCATCGTTCACGAAGTAATGGATATACCAACCGTAGCTGTACACGGTTTCAAAGCGCGAGGTCGACGACATTGTCTGAACCTCTTGCGTCTCGTCAGCCGACTGAAGGCAACCCAGTTCACCATTGGTCTTGGTAGCCTTCAACTCATTCTGACCAAAGGCCAACATCACCGTGTCGCCCTTCTCCAGCGTGTTGTAGATGAGCGACCAGCGACCCGAGCGGAAAGTGCCGCGCGCACTGGTATCGCTACCGCCCGCAGTGAAAGTATAAGGCTTACCCTCCTCGCGCTCAATGTTCATCTTGGCCAGCGTCGTGTCCTTCAGGTATGGATACAGCGGGTTCAAAGTATCAGCAGCTATGGCAAGTGCGTGACAGTAAGCATTGTGCCAGGCACCCAACAGTGAGGTATGCAGTTTGCCGTCTTGATAGAACTGCGTGGTCTTCCACGACCCAAAGCCCTGATACATCGGCATCGCCTTCGCCTGCAGATCGACATAGCTCACGCCCTTCTCCTTGGCTATAGCCATACCACGAGGACGGTAGGTGCCGTCGGCACTCGGAGCACCATTGCTGCAGCGAGGGGTGCGCGAACAGAGAATGGGGGTAGCCCCCAGCGCCTTTACCTCGTCGATATACTTCTTGATATATGTCTCGAAGGTATCAGCACTCTTGTCGTTGTGACCGAAGTCTATCAACACGAAGTCGCCCTCACGGATGCCACTCTTCACGTCAGCCCACTTACCAGTATAGTAAGTCTCCGACGTAGTACCGCCCCAACCGTGGTTCTCCACCACCAGTTCGTTCTCGTCGAACCACTCCTGGGCAAAAAGGCCGAAGCCCCACTGACCGTTCCAGCCCTGACCGTTGGAGTTAGTACGCATCGTAGAGTCACCGATATAGAAAGCCACCGGCTTGCCCGTCTTGCGATTCTTGCCAGCAGGCGAAGGAGCTGCAAAGCGCGTATTGCGCACCTTGGCCAGCGTCGTGATATCCTTAAACACATTCTCACTTACTATAGCCTGACCGCTCACCGCCGTCCATCCCATCAGTGTGATGACCGTCAGAATCATTCTCATTGATTTCATATCGATAGTTTTTAGTTAGTCGCGTGCAAAGGTAAAACATTTTTCTCAACCTACAAAATAAATAGTCGCCTATTTCTTCAGCATATTCCGTAGCAGCAGTCCGAAACCTCCGGACAAAGTGTCCGCAATATCCGTTCTTTCACAACGCAGTATCCGTTCACTCGCTACGCAGTATCCGTACACTCGCTACCTAAAATCCGTTTATCTGTACTTTAACGATTTTAGTTGAGTACTTCGAGTCTTATTTGTATTTTCGATTGACTTTGGTTTCATCTTCCTCTGTCACCATCCGTCACCATCTGTCACCCCTAACTCACTGATAATCAGCGTAAGGTGACAGATGACAGATAAAAACAGAAAAAATAATTCTATATATAACCAAACAGCGGCACCCCCAAAAGAGAGTGCCGCTGAAAGGGCTTGTTTGTAGAAAAAATCACACACCCAAGACAATGGCTGGGTCGATATTCAGTTTCCTACTGATTTCTCTACCTGTTTTAAGAGAAGGTTCTCCCTTGCCTGTGACAATCTCGCTTACACGAGCAGTACTCAAACCCAACATTTCTGCAAGCTTAGTTTGAGTGATGCCCATCTCATACATTCTCAGTTTTATCAAATCTATAAGACTTGGCTTACCTATGGGATAATGCTGCTCTTCATACTCCTCCACCATATCAGACACCATATCCAGTTCCAAATAGTTAGGATCATCTTTAGGTGTGCTATCATTTACCAGAGGCAACAGCTCATCTATACGTTTCAGTGCCACTCTGTATGCAGCTTCACTCTTTATCTGTGCCATAGCTATATCTCCTGTATATTAGTTATTTTATCGTATTCTGCATGCGTACCCACGAATTTTTAGTGTAATATTCTACTAAAGTGCTTTTTGCTATTATTCTCACAGCTTTATATTTTTTGCAAAGTTACATCATTTTTTTCGGTATGACCAAAAAAATTCGGAAAATCTATAAAAACAAAAAGCGGCACCCCGCGAATGGGAGTGCCGCTGAAAGATTAATGTCAAAAATATTTTTCTATAAACTGAGTAGGTGAAGAATTCATAAAAAAGTTTGTATCAAGAAACAGTTTCATGCGCCATATTTTTCCTCCAAATAGTCATCTATCAGTTGGCGAGACGTCGTATCAGCAGGTACTGACAGCCCCTTCAGAAAACCCTTACTGCTACGTGCGCCACTCATCCGAGCCTTAGCCGTAGCTTTACTCTCCTTTTGCCTGGTCACGCTAACCCGCTCCACGCCCTGCAACGATTTGACTATTCGTCGTATATTTGGCAGATACGACTGGTCTTTTAGTGTTATTACTATCTGTGTCATTGCATTTTCTATTATTATTTTCTGCAAAGATACAATCAATTATTGAAACAACCAAATCTTTCCCCCTTTTATTTTCGCTTGCAAAACAAACAACGGCACCCCAAAAGAGAGTGCCGCCGAAAAGATGCGATATATAAAATACGACTAATCATCCCATGCATCGAAAGATGAGTTCTCGCGTGCTCCGACATCATCGGGATTGTCTATCGTTTCCAACTTATCCATATTAGCAGAGAATGAGTCTAAGAGATGAAACTCCACATCTACGATAGCAGTCTCAGGGGCTAAATATATTTTCTTCATTGTTAAGTCCTCCCATTCATTACTTGTTGATAAACTTCTTGCCATTCACTATATAGAGTCCCTTCTGAGGAGTTGTCACACGCTGACCATTCAGATTATAGAAGGCACCGTTGTCAATGGTCAATGATTCATTGTTAATTGAACTGATACCCGTTGTCTCATCGTCAAACCAGCAGCTCAACGAATGGGCAGCAGCATCAGCCACCTTCAGGTAAGCTTTGTTTGTAGGCAGTGCCAATGTGCTTGGGTTGAACGTAGCAAAGAGCAACGGATTACTATTCTTCTTTGCTGCAAAGTAAGTATAGCCAGGATCAGCACCGAATGTACCGCCTGTGCTGTTCACCAAGAACTCATTACCATCAACAGCCGTGCCCGAATCAGCCACAGGGATATTATACGTCTCGCCAGCAGTACCCTTAAGCAGCACGCCTGTATTAGCCGACACCGTCTGGTCAATTTCTGTGAACCTCACCTTTGAACCATCCACCGTAGCCTTGTAAGCCTTCAAGCCATCAGGCATGTTGGCAATGGTTAGGTCAAGAGGACGAGGACATGCAAAGGTCGTAAAGCCATTGGCACCGAGGGTGGTTGTAATCTTTGAAGATGATATGCTTACTTTGGGACTAAACAAAGCACTTGTTGTATAGTATCCTGAACCACTATAATAATAGTAAACAGAAGTTCTATCGGTTGATTCTTGAACTCCATACCATGTTGAAGAAACTGAGCCACTTGTTGTATTGGCCATCTGGTCAAATCCAATTATTAGATTACCATTGGCATAATCAAATGGAACATCAAATTCTATTTCCAGCTTTCCAGCACTAACCATAAACGTTTTAGCAGAACAAACTTTCGTACCCCAGTTTTTAAATGAAACAGAATAAGAAGGATAGTAATCAAAACTCTCTACTTCATCTACATAGACATCAAAAGTTGCATCTGTCCAAGATATAGAGGATTGATTTGTAAAAAAAGTCAGTTTCGTTATTTGACGATTCTGCATTTTAGCAAGTTTTGCTAATGGGATTATGAATTGGCTTCGTGTTCCTGTATTTGTACTATTAGGAACAATAACATATGTATTCGTGTTAGAACCGTCATTCACAAGTACATCCATTGTGTAAGATGGTGTGAATCTCATTTTATTCCCCCAATTACCATATGTGTCTTCACCTAGTTTTGAACGAACACAAACATAATATGAAGTTTCAGGTGTTAATTCTGTTATTATGAAACTATTTGTGTTGACATCAATTGTGGTTCCTGTGCTTCCAGGAGTGAAATCTAAATCATTGGAATAAGCTATTTGCCATGCTGACTTTCCATCTTCATTCCAGCTAAATGACGCTGTAGAACTTGTCAAACTATTTAAGTGTAAATTATAAGAATCGGAAGAGGAATAAGTAAATGTTGTTTTTGGAATAAATTTGGCTGTATTATTGTACGAACTGTAAAATGCTGCCGGATAACCGACTAGGTTATTGTCAAACATACCATAGAAATAGACATAGGAAGAACTGGCCGTTCCTTTTGTTGTACAATAGACTCCTACTAATAGATTCTTTCCAACATAATTATATGGAGTATCAAAAGACACCTCCATCGTACTGCCAGTACCATCCAACTCTCCTTCATATACAACAGTAGCACCATTTGTGCCTGTTAATGATGTTAAGAACAAATCATCCACTTCCTTCAAGAACACCTGAAAGCGTGCGTCTTCCCAACTTGCAGTGGCTGCAGTTTTAATATGAAAAGCCAACTTTGAGATTTGTTTTCCTGCCATATCAGTTAATTCAGATGATGGTATAACAAACTCACTCTTTACAAAGTTTGCTCCTAATTGTTTCGCATCAAATGGTACAGTGCTAGAAGTACTCGTAGCACTTCCGTATACCGTCAACTCATCTCCCCATGCACAATTGCCCCCCCCAATTAGGAGCAGGACGATAAGGGCGAGCTTCGAAAGCAGGCTCTTATTCAATAATAAAGTAAAAATCTTTGTTTTCATCTTCGTAATGATTTGTTTAGTTATATTGTTTGGTTTCAATCTGTTGCAAATATAGGCAAATAATTTCATATATGCAAATTATTTGCCTATGTTTGCAACAAAAATTGTTATGATTTTTACGTATTCATTGATTTACATCAAGCACGAGAGAATTCTTTTAGCGTTTCATCACTTTTATGGTCTTCACAGTGCCGTCGGCATGTTGCACGCGATGGATGACAAGACCACGGGCATTGCCGTCTGTCGGGCGACCCTGCAGGTCATATTCACCTTGTACTGTCGTCGGTGTCCACTGTACATCGGCGATGCCGGTGTTCCATGTTTCAGAGAGGTCTACCCATGTGATCTCTGAGCGGTGCTCCACGTCTTTACCACGGTAGATGGTCTGCAGGCCCAGTCGACTCCAGGTCTTCAACTCTGCCTCACCCAACTTCTCGAAGTAGACGGTGTGGTTGCTGAAGTCGGGCATGGCTTGGAAACTGTATGCCATCTCGGTGACATCGGTATCTAGCTCATAGAACTTGGCAGCAGGGAAGGTGACGGTCGATACTTCACCGTTCTTGTCTTTATAGAACACGAACGAGATCTTGTCGGCCAGCATAGGCAGTTGCTCGGTATCGGTCAGGGGGATGAACATATCCGTGTAGTACCACGCAGTGCCACCATAGGGCGATAGCGTCTTACGGAGTGTCATCTCAGGAGCCGACGGTGTGGCCTCGCGCTCCACAATCTTCTTGATACTGACGTTTTTCAACGTATAGTAAGCTTCAGCTATATCGGTATTATCAGTGCTGGTAGGAGCGATGGTCTGCGTGGAGCTGAGGGTGCCAGAAGCAGCATCGTAGCTGAAGGTGACAGCCGTCAATCCACCGTAACGACTGGTGGCACCCAGATAGTAGTTGAACTCCTGACCATAGAACTCTTGTGTGCCGATATATTGAGCCACGGGAATGACATACTGTCCGTTGCCATCTTTCGTGGCCTTGGCCCAAGCATATTTCACATTCTCAATCATACCTTGTATATAAAGGTCGTCACCGTTGAAGCCTACATTGACAGGTATTTCATAACGATGAGTCACCAGTTCAAACTCACCCTTTTCGTTCTCCTCGTTTATCGACTGGCTCGCAATGAGCAGATAAGGATCTGTCTGAAGGCCCTCGGGCACCTCAACAGGCACCAATGGGGGCAGACCGCCAAGCGTATAGACAGCACTGCGAACATAGCAGTAGATGTCTGCATTGCCATTGATCAACTGACTTGTCTCAGCGATATACACGCTGGCATCGTTGGTCAGTGTGCGTGTCTCAGCATCATAATCGAACAGCATGTGGGCCACCTCCATCTGGCCTTCTTCAGTTCTCTTATAACCAGTGAGATACTCTTCGCCCGACATATCCTCGCCCAGGAACTGACCTGAAACGATAGTCACCTTGCCATTTTCCAAAGTACCTTTCACATAGGCGTTTGGAAAATAATAGGCCAAGCCCTGCAGGTAGACATCCGTACCATTGAATGCCACCTTCACCGTACGTTTCTTTTCTAAGTCAGAGGTCGTTCCGCCCTGTTGCACCACAGCGTGAGTGATGGTCAATGTGTAGTCCTCAGTTTCCACTCCATCAGGGACGGTCACTAATGTGCCTGCTGCCTGAGCAGTAAAAGTTAATAGCAGCGATGCTGCAAAGAATAGTAGTTTCTTCATATTGGTTGTTTTTATTTTTTCGTTATGTCGTTATGTCGAGATTTCGAAGTTTCGATTTTCAATTTCCAACTCTCAGCTTAAACCACTTCGTCTCATCCTGCACGCTGGTAAGGGTCACCATGGTGGGGTGCTCCTGGTCATCAAAGGAGAGCTGATAGGGACTGCCCTCAGCAATGAAGTCGATGATAGCCTGACAGTAGTTTCTGTCGCCAAAGCCTGTGGCTGCCTCTAACGCTTGCAGGCTGATTGTCTGACGCTCGCCATCCACCATATCCATGCTGATGGCATAACCGAAGAAGGCCGGATTACCCGAGCCGTAGCCGTCGCGTGATATGAAGCCGATAATCAGTCGGTGGGTGTCGGCCTCAACGTCGAGCAGATTGCCACCCAGATAGATGGCGTTCAGCACCTCATAGCCCCAGTTGGGCTTCTTGATCTTCTTAGCGCAATCATCGACAATGGCCTTCAGGTCATCGCACATATCAAAAGCACCATTGGCATTCGTATAGCCGAAGTACCACTGTCCGGTAGTACCTATAAACCGCTCAGCGACATTGGGTGTAGGCATCACCGCGCGCTGATCCATAGATTGCAGTTCATCAGCAGAGGCATCGTAGCTGAACTGCTCTACAGTGACGCCACCGATGCTGACCGGCTCATAGAGTCGGATGCCATCGGCTGTATAGATAAAGGGCACCGATTGTGTTGTGCCGTCCGCCACATAGTCGAGACGATTGAAAGCCAGCGTCACAGGATAGGTAGTGCCATCGACCACCAGTCGTTTGCGCACGATGTCTGATAATGTATTACGTGTCTGCTTCACCTTGTTAACATAAGTAGCAGCATCCTCTTTCAAGGGATACATCTTCAACAGGTTGCCATACTTCTTGCCACGCAGCACCACCTGTTCGGCTGTTGCCGAAAGGAAGGTGAACTCATAGTCGCTCTGATAGCCTTTGGCATGCCCTGTGAAAGGCTGCGACCAGTAGTGGAACAGCGGGTTATAGGTATCGAAGGTAAGGATGACTCCCGTCTCGCCCGTAATCTGATAATTAGAGACAAAGGGGCTACCAGCGGGATAGGTCACTGCCGTTACCGTGTTCTTGATAGTCTGTTCACAAGTCATCCTTACCTCACCGTCCTTGAAGATGGCAGTATAGGCCACGCCACCCAACGAGAAGTCGGAAGGATAGAAGTCGAGTGCCCATCCTTGCTCCTGCGATTCCAGTATGGTGTAATACTCAGCCTGCCGGTCGGCCACACGATTAGCAGCCGACTCACCGAATACATCCTCTGCCTCCGGGGTACAGGAGGTAAGAAGTGTCCCACCAGTGAAGGGAAACAGGACTGTTGAGAGCCATAGCAATGAGCTTCTCATATGCTGTATTATCGTTTTACTTACCATATTATTATCAATATTTACAGTTCCATCAAATCCACCTGACCATTTACCACCTCGTTCATACGTCGCTGTATGACGGAGCGCAACTCATCAATATCGATGTCCCATACCGTCTGCATGTAACTGCGTATCATCTGGAGTTTCTGCATGATAGCCACCGAACCATGACACTGCTCGCTATTCTCATTCAAGCCGTCGGCAGTCTTCATCTTGGCATCCCACTCTGCCTGGGTGTAGATGAGATAGAAAGCCAGCGTCTCGGCAAAGTCTTCATTATACTCACTCATGGCATAGGTCGAGATGAAGCCCTTCTGCAAGGCGTAGGTCTCCGTCTTACCTGCAGCATACCAGTTGGCAGGCTCGTACTGTCCCTCAGAGATCTTCTGGAAGTCGGTGTCATAGTCCTTGTTCTGTGCCAGGATATGTGTGAACTCATGGTGCATGGACTGGAAATAGGTGTTGTTGAGGAACTCCTTCGTAATCTCCAACTGGTTGATGCCGAAGAGTGTGATCTTCATACCGCTCTCCGCCTGTCCCATCATACCACGGTTGTCGCTCTCCATGGCGGGCGAACCGATAAACTGCAGCACCTTGGGAGCCAGTTGGCGGGTGAAGTCTTGCCCTGCCACCTCGTCGTAAGCCTCCAACCATGTGTGAAGCACGATGTGCGCCACCTTGATGGAGTTGGTGATGGAGGCTGGTACCAGTGTATAGGTGAAGTTGCTCTCGCTATCCACCATACGGTATCTTAGGTCTATGTTATATGCCTTCACATAGTGCTGGTCTATCCACTTATCGAAAGCGGTGGGTGGCAGCGGAGAATCCTTGATGACGCTCGTTGCATCGAGGTCATCGGAGGAACAGCTGACCACGGTTGCGGCTAAACCGCAACACACACTGCAAAGGCAGAGCAGTGAGCGCCTCATGCGCCGTTGTATTGTTTTATTCATTATATTCATATATTATCTACTTCTTTCATTACTCCCCTCCTCTCGGGAGGGGTTGGGGGTAGGTTTTCGCCCTCTCGGGAGGGGTCGGGGGTGGGTCTCTATCTTGGATTTGCTGTGATACCTGCTGTGATGACATACGGTGGCAACTGGATGGCGCGACGAGGGTCGTCCTTTGTCATCGTGTCATAAACCGTGATATTACCATCGCCCAGAGTGCCGTCCACATTACGACGATAGATCTCTATGCCGTAGCGACGCACATCCTGCCAGCGCAGTCCCTCGTGAAGTGTCGTCACTCGACGAGCATGCAGGATAGCATGAATCAGGTTCTCCTGTTCGCCCGCTGTTACGACGAAGTCGGGATTGAGATGCTTCTTGGGTGTAGGAGCCGTTGGTGTGTAGTAGGCTTTCTGCGGACCGTATGCCGCATTCAGCGCAGCAGCATCCACCGTACCCTGGTTGGATGTGAACGCATTCATCCACGTGGTAAGGTCGGCATAAGCATGGGCATAGTCACCCTTCAAGGCATAGGCCTCGGCACGTTCCAGGATGAGCACATCGGTGGTAAACGCCGGAATCAGCATACGCGGGTAACCCGTCTGGTTCACTTGATCTGTAATCTCTGTATACTCACCCATCTTATACATCACACTCTTGGGAGAGCCCTGCATCTGCAACGCCTTGAAGTAGGTGTTCTGCGAACCCCAGAAGCCCGTACTCTGCAAGGTCTCTGACATAGATATCTTCGTGCTGTGACAGTAGCCTTTACCTACAGAGGTGGGACCATAGACCCATCCCCAGTAGCTATTGGCACTGATGATGAGCAGGTTGGCCTTGCTGCTGGCATTGATGAAAGCATTGTAGCTCACCGGTCCGGCAGAGAGGTTGCCCAGTGCCTGCCAGTCGCGCATCATCTCAGCAGGCTGTGTGGTCAGCACCCTTGTGGCATACTCGATACACTTGTCGAGATTGGAGCCGTCCTCTTGCATATAATAGAGGTAGAAGCGGGCAGCGAAGGCATAGGCGGCACGCAGGTTGAAGTGGCACTTCGGTACGGTGTAGATATTATCGCTGATGAGGGGCAGTCCCTCTTCGATATCTGCTGCGATGCTGCGGTAGAGCTCATCCAGGGTGCCGCGGCTATAGGTGGGCGACACGGTAGTTTCTAACGTCTTCATATATGGAACGCCCAGTGCGTCGCCATTAGCCGGACTATAGGGCAGACAGAAGATATTAGCCAACAGGAAATGGCAGTAGGCACGACAGAGCAATGCCTCGCCACGCTGTGCACTGAGTCGCTCGGGATTACCTTTTTCCTCAATAGAGATCAACACATTATTGGCAGTGGCGATACTCCTGTAACAGTGTTCCCACAAGGCACAGGGGCTGTCCTGGTTCTTGTCGGTGATATCCTGCCAGTTGGCAGCCTCTTCGTGGAGGGTGGTGCCACTCATATTAAAAGCAGTATAACTGGAACTTCCTGTACAGTGGTCAGTATTATCGCTGAACATCTCACCCACAAGGCAGTAGCTGGTCAGCGGATAGGCACTTACCAACAGCTCCGTAATCTTCGCATCAGTGTCAAGCTCAGCACGGTTGTCAGGCAAAACGTCGAGATAGTCATCGCACGCTGTTAACAGGAGTGCTGCCGCCACGATGCAATAATTAAGCCATTTAATATATCTTGTCATAAGTTCTTTCTTCTTTTCGAGGTTCGTCTTTTCAAGGTTCGTCTTTTCGATATTTCGATATTACGGGATAACGGTATTACGGCATAACGGCATCATATTCCCAACCTCAACGTCATGGTATACTGCTTGGGCAGAGGTGAAGCCACACCGCCGGCATTGACAAACTCCGGATCCTGACCATTGAGTTTCTTGTCAGAGTACAACAGGAACAGGTTGGTGGCCTGCACCTTCAGCGAGAGGTCACTAATCTTCAGTGGTTTGAGCCACGCCTTGGGGAAGTCGTAGCTGAGTGATATCTCCTTCATGCGGACGAAGTCACCCTTAGCGATACGCTCCGATGAGTAGTTATAGGCATTATAGAGGATGTTCATATTGGGATCCTCTGCCACCTGACGTGCTGTGAGGATAACAGGCACATTGGTCTTCTGTTCGTCGCCTGGCATCATCCAACGGTTCTGGAACTCCTTCGGCATGGCATCCAAGTCGGAGTAGCTGCTGCGGAACGAAGGGTAGAGACGCACCACATTGCCAAAGCTATAGGTGACGAAGACATTCAGGCGGAAACCCTTATACTTGAAGATATTACCAAGGCTACCATAGGTCGTGGGCTCTGCCGGTCCTTCATAAACGAGGTTGTCGAGATCCTGCGACTGGAAGTTGATGCTACGGCCACGGTTCACGATGTTACCATTCTGATCGGTGATACGAGGCAGTCCTTGTTCATCAAGTCCGTTGAAGCGGAACGAGAACAGCGAACGATGGGGATATCCCACACGAGTGAAACCATTGCCATGCACCATCTCGATGATGTCTGCCTTGGCCTCCAACTCCGTCACCTCGGTAGTGACGTGAGTGAAGATGAAGTTGGTCTCCCATGAGAAATCTTTCTTCATGATGTTTTTAGTACTGATGCTCACCTCAGCACCACTCGATTTCATATCAGCTACATTAGCCCACTTGCGGATAGCACCACCCACACCGGTGACGTAGATAGGACCGATGAGGTCGAAGTTATCACGACGGAACCAGTCGAACTCCACGTTGATACGGTTGTTGAGGAAGCCCATGCTGAGCCCCAGGTTCAACTCGTGTTTCTTCTCGTAGGTCAGCTCCTCGTTGGCCAGGTCCTGAATCTTCATACCCGACTCCTGCAAGGCAGTGAACTCACGGAAAGGCTTGTAGTTCATCAGCACCATCGTGGCATTGCTCACCCACAGCGGGCCCGGGTCGGCAGTCAGCGAGTAACTGGCTTTCAGGGAGAGGTGGGACAGCACGGGTTGCAACTTCTCAAAGAACTTCTCTTCATGAGCATTCCATGCGCCAGAGATATTCCATGTGGGCAACCAGCGAGCCGAACGGCTGCGTCCCAGTCGGTTGGTACCCTCATAGCGATAGGTACCGTTCACGATGTAACGTCCCTGATAAGAATAGGTGCCATTGGCAAAGAAGGCTGCCGTGCGTCCACGGGTCTTCGACAACGAGTAGTAGTCGACGTTGTCCTCAATAGACTTCTTCAGGAACTCATAGACATAGAATGGCAGTTCGCCCTTCTCATACTGCATACCCCAACCGTTGAAGAAATTCTTCTGACGGTTGATGGAGCCGAACTCCGAGCCGGCGAAAAGATTCACGATATGGGTATCGTTGAAGACATTGTTCCAACTAGCTGTGAAACGGAAGTCGGTGCTCAACATCTTATTATCGGTCTTCTGATAGATACCGCCTACTGGCAGGATGCTGATAGGAAGGTCGTAAGGCGTATCGGGGTTCCGATACAGCCATGGGTTGCTCTGACGCACCACGGCATCGGGCATGGCACGATAGGCCATCGCCTGATTGGAGTTCTCCTTGATCTGATGCTCACGTGTAGAGGTCAGATAGGTGATGGAAGCCAATGCGCCCAGTTCCAGTGTGCGCAGGGGTTTCCATTTCAACTCGCTCTGGAACTTCATGCTGATCTCATTGAGATCGATGTAGTTGTTGTCGAGTTCGTTCTTGATATTAAAGGGACTATAGTTGCGGGTGTAATACTCATTGGCATCGAGTGTGCGTGATGAGTTGAGACCGAAACTGAAGGGGTTGATGTCAAAGTCGCGCTTCACCTCACCGTTTACCACGTCGACCGACTGGCTGAGGGTTCCAGGCTCTCGCTGCTTACGATAGAACCCACTGGTAATCATGTTGAGTGTGAGCTGTTTCGACATCTTTATCGAGGTATTCATGTTAGCGGTATAGCGCTCCACCAAGTTCTGACGATAGCGTCCTGGATCGAACATGGCACTGACCGAACCGTAGAAACTCACGTTCTCCGTTCCGCCTGAGATACCCACAGAATGGTTATGCTGAATACTGTTGGAGAAGAGTTCCTTGAACCAGTCGGTATTGCGATACTCAGCCAGCCGCAGGTATTCATTGCGGGCAGCCTCACTGTTCTCAAGGGCGAAAGTGCCGGTGGCAGGATCATACTGGTTGGACAACTGATACATCTTGCCATAGACACCACTCTTCGAGGCGCGATAGGTATCGGCGAAGTTAAACCAGCCTTTGGCAGCCATCTCCTGATAGACCCCCATCTGTTCCTGTGAGTTCATGATGTTATAGTCGCTATAGAGCGGACGCTGACGCAGGGTGTACTCACCGGTATAGCTGACATGGCTCTTGCCCGCCTTGCCTTTCTTGGTGGTAACGACAATGACTCCGCTCATGGCGCGTGCACCATAGATAGAGGTGGCTGAACCGTCCTTCAGGATATCAAACGACTCGATATCATCCGAGTTCAGGCCAGCAACGGCAGAAGAGATAAGGGTCTCGGCATCACCACTCGACAGGTCATCGGCTGACACGTCGGTCACATCCTCCATGATAACGCCATCGATGACCCAGAGGGGTTTGGAGTTACCATAGATAGAGGTAGCACCACGCACACGGATCTTAGGAGCCGTACCGAAGGTACCACTGACATTCTGTACCGACACACCGGCAGCACGTCCTTCGAGTGAGCGACTGATGTCGGCCATACCGTCAATCTTCGTGTCAGAAGCCAACAGCTTAGTCGTTGCACCGGTGAAGAGGCGCTTGTCCATCTTCTGCATACCCGTGACCACCACTTCCTCCACAGCAAGCGACTTGTCGGGTACCATCCTGACACGCTCCATCTTCTCCAATTGTGCGACAGTCATCTCCTGGGAGTTATACCCCAGATAGGTGATGACCACTACATCGTTGGGCGACACTTCAGGCAACTGATACTCACCATCGATATTGGTGATAGTGCCTATGCCGGTAGACTTCAGCATTAACGATGCGCCTATCAGGGGCTCACCCTTCTCATCGACGATGATACCCTTTACAGGCTCTTTCTTCTCTGTCTGAACCTCCTTACCATGAACGATGTAGATATACTTATTCTTCACCAACACACTGAGGTCATGGCCATCGACCATTCTTCTCACCACATCGGCAGCGGGCTCATCGGTGGCTGTCAGCGTCACCTTGAAGTTCACGTCTTCATAGCTATACTGAACGACGGCGCCCGACAGTCTCTCAACCTGACGCAACGCCTCGGTAGCTTTCGTGTCATTGAAAGCTACGCTGATGCGCTTGTCGGTCTGAGCCTGAGCCAGAACTGCGAAAAGCAGAGCGACTAACAGACATTTGCTTCTGAGCATAATATTAGTTTAAGATTTCACTTATCACTTATAGAGCACTTTCTTTCCTCCACGGATGTAAAGACCCTTGCGAGGAACAGTTACCTCACGTCCCTGCAAATCATACATCTTGCTATCGGCCTGACGGTCGTACTCAATGCTTTCTACAGCACCAAACTGTCCATTCCAGTCAGTGTTGTTGTAGTCGAACTTATACTTCTCGGGCAGTTTCTCATTCTCGGTATAGTCGGCCTTGGTGGTCGCCTTGAAGTGAGCATAGTATACCTCCATACCTTTGACGTTGACAGTCAGGTCACGGTTAGTGCTCACAGTATCACCTTTCTCATTCAGCCAACAATTGAACTTATAGTAAATATTATAGCTGCCTCGGCTGTCACAGTCGCCATAGGCTGAGAAGGTTACCGAATCGCCCGGCTCATTATACAACTTGCTGGAATAGACATATCCATAAGCCTCCTGACCTTCAGCACGACGAGCCACAGCACCCTTGGTAAACACAGCAATCACCCTGTCGGTGGGATTTGTCATGGCGGCCAGAGCCTCTTCGGCCTTTGCCATAGCAGTAGACGACGAGCTCGCATCGGTGTAATCTGTATGGTCATAGAATGCGGTGAAGAAGAAGTTATACCACACGTGCACCTGCTTATCTTCAGCGACATCATACTGTCCGTTGCGATTCATATCGCGAGCGACACCAGCATAAAGCCAGCCGTTGGCAGGCTCTGCTAATATAAAAGCATTACTTGTTCCGATATTGCTGGAGCGCTTGAATTCTGAATAGCTTCCGAAATTGACCTCATCAATGTTCCAGTCGACAAAGACGGTTCCGGAATTAGCTGGGAACACATCAGCCCGCACCCAAACATTATTAAATGAATCGGCAACGCTGTTCAACGAAACAGTGCAGAGCAAAGCTGCGGCAGCAAATAGTCTCTTAGTAGTAAAATTCTTTTTCATGACCTTTAAAGTTAAAAGGGTTATACATTCTTATTTGGTTGTTATTATTCTCGGAATAAGGCGGACTCCCACACAGGCTATCAACAAGGCGTGGGGCAAGTCCAACTGTGGTATAAAGGGGGTAAGCACCAGTGTGGCAAGCACTACGAGGAAGTAGATGCCGCAAATCCAACGGCGCCAACTGCGGAATACCGACCACAGCAACAGAGGCAACAGGTTGAATACGGGCAGATACCAGTTCCAACTGGTACCGTCCTGTACTGAAAACAGTACCAGCCACATCAGGAAGGCACTTATCAAAGTATGGATTATCAGAATGGTAATGTCAACGATACGTCCTGACCAGAACCATCCTCTTCGCCATTCGCCGATGGTGGCACCAATAACGACAATGAGCAAAATAGTGAACACCGTGAGTGGCGTAGGACTCGACACGACGGTGTTCACGCTCCCGTCAACAATCTTTTTGCCAGGACCGATAATCAAATGACGGTCCTCACTACCAACAGTAGCTTTCTCCCAAGCCACCGGTAGTAACTGAGGGACTAGCTTTTCAGCCAAGGGCTCTCTCTCATCGCCCTCAGGTCCCATGATTGTTTGCCAGAAAAAGCGGCTCCAAGGATAGCGCTCGGAAGCCGAGAGCAACAAGTCACGGTATGAGCCATTGAACTCACTCGGTAACTCGTTGTATTTGATACAGGTGGCAAGAGCACGGTTCACCACATGGACAACCATCGACGAGCAATGGTCGTGCATATAACCGAATCGGTGGGTGAAGCCCTCTCCTACCGCTACTTCCATCTCATGACATAGAAGTAGTTTCTCTTCCGGTGTGAGGTTGAGTGCATACTCCGTGACGCCACGTCCCCTTTCGCTAAGAGCAGTCAGGAATCTGTCGGTGGGTGTCATCAAGAAGCCACCCTTAGCCGTGCCACGGAAGAAGTCAAGGAAGTTCTTGGTATCTACTGATGTCTCGAAAGTGAAACAATAGTCTCGCTGCTGTGAGGTGTTGGTCAGTCTGATAGCACAATGACCGAAGACAGAATAGACCTCGCAGGCAGGATTGACAACGAGCAGGCTGGCTTGGATAGAGTCCTCGTTCATCATGGTTGCTTCGGTTAAGGCAGAAGTGGCCTGCTCCTCAGCCCATGCGCCCATGGGGAGGAACAGACCTAATAACAACCATAAAGATAGACTTCTTGCCAATCTGAACATAACTACTAACTATTACTTCTTAAATACTTTCTTGCCATTGATGATATACAGGCCCTTCTTCAATTGACCATTGACCATTTTGCGGCCCTGCAGATCGAAACACTGAGTGTCGTCCGTTGACCCTTGACCATTGTCAATTGTCTCTATGCCTTGCGTCTCTCCAGTGACATGGTATAGACGGATGTTGGCCACGTACCATTCCTTGTAGTTTTCGGCGGGCAGGCAATAGAAGATAATATTGTTCTCGCCGGCATTGCGGGTGAACTCAAAGGCATGGTCGTTCCATCCTGCACCAAATTTACCGCCGGCTGCTGTGCCCTGGCCTGTCATCTCACCGATTTTCGTCATGCCGGTTGTACTCTGCTGAGTATTCTTGCAAACATCTACTGAAAGGCCGGTGGATCCCATCATCATCACGCTCAACACGTATTTGCCCTCGGGAATCGTCGATGAGAATGTCACATAGAAGGCCGAAGCGGTGTTTTGGCTTTGGCTTGGATATGTGCTCTTGACGCCGTAAATAGCGGTCTGCTTGATGCCTGTCTTTGGATCAGTCCACTTGGCAGCATCTGTACGAGCTCCCACGTTTGTGCCTGCCAGAGATGCAATATAACCATTTGAATAGTCGGTCTTCTCAACGCCCTCACAGTAGAAGTTCGACACATAGAACTGGAAGCAGAGATCGTCCAGACGGGTTGCCATCTCAACAGCGTTATCGGCTGAAGTGGCCTCGGTAGCAATGAGCATCTGTATCTCGTCATAATAGCTCTTCAATGCATAGGGATAAGCCTCCATCGTATAGAGAGCGGCATTCTGCTTGGCCTTAGCCAGTTTAGGATAGGCTATCGTAGCAGTCACCAGATTGTTGGCTGCGGTGTTGATAGCCGTTATGTCAGAGCCATTGATGGCATCGGCCAATGCCGTACGTTCATTACCTGTCACCGAGGCATACTGCGGATCATTCAGGATAGCCGTAGCGTCAGCCTTCACGCTGGCCAGTTCGAGAGCGAGCAGCGAGGCCTCGTCTTTGGCATAAAACAGGCGGAAGTCATCGACCTTATATTTCAAGTTGCCAGTAGTGCCAATCTTCAGCGAGCCAGTAGCTGAGAGGTGTGTCACTGCAGCATTGACACGCAGGAAGAGATACTCCACACCGCCAGTGACACTCGTGCGGGTGCTGTTGATGACCATTGTCGCTTTATTATTGACCTTGGCATCCAGCAGATAGTAACCGGCAGGCATGTCGGCTATCGTCTGGTAGACGCTGTTGGAACCGGCTGCTGTATAGTCGTAGATATAGTGACCGTTGATATAGGGATTTGAATCCTCGTTGATAGGCTCCTGTACGTTGCCTGCACCTTCCCAAGGTGTGGCATTTCCCGTCTCAAACGATGCATTCTCTACATAGGCTGCGGTAATATTCACTGCCTTGGTAGTAGCTAAGAGGGCAGTAGTCATAGCATTCTTCAGTGTGACCACCTGCGGTTCTACGTCGGCCTGCGCTGTAGGATTTTCGATGAATGCCTTTGCAGTCGTAATGGCTGCAGCCAGCGTCTGGTCATCCAACTCAGCATTCAGGGTCTCAGCCTTGGTCACCATATTCTCCAAGGCTGTGGTGATAATACTATTGTCGTAGGTCAGACGAATATCGTCAATCACAGCAAAATACTGAGTTCCGTAGTAGATCTGGAAAGTGCCTGTAGTTTGCTCGGTTATCTCGAAACTGATTACATGCTCGTTCCACTCATTACTGTTAAAGGTCACCTCCTTGGCTTCCGACAACTTTGCCGGATATTCCGTTCCATTATCAGCCACGAAGCCGGCGGCACATTTTATGTTGATGGTGGGCGCTTCATGAGAGTACTGTCCGTTGTAAGGATATACGTTGATGATGAGCTGGTAGCGTCCTACGGGGAGAGTCACTTTGCTTGTCTGCTTGTAGATAAGCATACCATTACCACAGAAACACATCGCGTTAGTACCCGAAGTAGCTGTCATACCTGCGCTGGGCAGACTCTCAAAGCCAGTATTAGAATACAGCACTTTGCCACCATAGGTCACTACGCCGGCATTGGCGTTTTTCACCTGTTCTACAAGCCCCCAGCCACTGGAAGCGTAGTCGTTACCTCCCAGTGTATTCCAATGAGCCAAGACATTGAATCCCTGGCCATATTTAGTCCCATAACTGTTTTGACATTCCGTGACTGCTATTGGTGTACTCTCCTCAAAGCCAGGATTGGTAATATACTGACTGGTCACGTCAACTGCCTGTGCTTGTGCCGACACCGCAGCAAAAACACTTGCTGTCAAAAGTAAATGTTTCAGTTTCATAAGCGCATATTATTCGTTCTTTTAGTACCGTTTGGTAACATTATAACGAAAAAGACCACGAGTATATACCCCTAAAAAAAGTTAAACCGCATAATTAAACAAAAAAAAAAAAGGCAATCGCCCTTGAAGAACAAGGCGATTGCCGTTAGCTGTAGTGCCGTCTGCCGACGGTTATTCTTTTTTCCCTGGATGCAATATGCGCTGATACTCCTCGGGCGAACGCAGTAAGCGCACGGCTTCCTTCAACTGCTTGTCGTAGCCAAGGCCTGCGGCTATAGAGCCGCGCTGATAGTAGTAAGCGCTGATGATGTCGAGTTCGAGCATCTCCTGAATGGTCTCACGATACTTGTCGAGTTCACTGGTAAGGTCGTGGTGCAGCTTCTGTTCCAGAGCGTTAAAGGCATCGCTAGCCTCATCATAGTAGCCTTCGAACTTCGCCGTCTTCACCAGTTCGTCAAACTGTTTTTTCGACAATGCGTCATAGCTGAAACCACTCTCCACCACACGCTGTTTGAACGCCTCCCAGTCAGCGTCCGAGAGGCGAAACTCCTGTGCAGGAGCTATCGTGGGATGCTGTGCTATATAGTCTACAATATAATCGAACATTACCTCTGTAGAGTCGAGTCCGCCCACCGAGAGATAGTAGGCGATGTTAGGCATCGTGTCGTTCTTCAACTCGATGTCGGGTTTGATGCCCCCACCATCGCGCACCTCTCGTCCGCCACGGGTGTAGAAGACGTGGGTCAGCGAGTCGGGAATACGCTCCTTGTATCCTGCTCCCTCGCCACGGGTGTAGTTGATGGCCTGTATGCAGCGCCCGCTAGGAATATAGTATTTCGAAGTAGTAATCTTCACATTGGCATTATAGGGCAGGTCGAGCGGCACCTGCACCAATCCTTTTCCATACGTACGCGTACCTAAAACTATTGCTCTGTCCAGATCCTGCAAGGCCCCACTGGTAATCTCACTGGCCGATGCTGTCTCGCCGTTGACCAGCACCACCATTGGCATCAAGGTATCTACAGGTTCCATGCGGGTGGTATACACGCGATTGCCTTGTTTCACCTTACCACGATTCTCTACGACCATCTGTCCCTGCGGCACCCACAGGTTGACGATGTTCACAGCCTCCAGCTCCGAACCGCCGCCATTGCCTCTCAGGTCGAAGACCAAGGCTGTCGCGCCCTGCTGCTTCAGTTCCAGAAACGCACGACGCACCTCCTTAGAGCAATTCTCCGTAAACTGATTCAGATTGATGTAGCCTATCTTTCCGCTCTCCTTTCCGCTCTCCTCTCTCCTCTCTTCTCTCTCCTCTTTTTTACCTTCTCTCTCCTCTAACATCCCATAATACGGCAGGTCGGGCAACTTGATGTTGCGACGTGTAATCTTGAACTTCATCGTCTTGCCAGTCGACGAACGCTTCACCTTGAGCACGAAACTGGTGCCTGGGTCGCCACGCAAGTGACTCGACACGTAGTCCACCTTCTTGTCCGTCATCAGCGAGTCGTCTATCGACAGGATGATATCGCCCTTCTTTAGTCCCACCTCTGCTGCAGGCATCCCTTCGTAAGGCTCATCAATGACGACGTTCTTCAGTCCCATGTGGTATTTCACCAAGGCACCGATGCCGGCATACTTACCTGTGAGCATCATCTCCAGATCCTTAGTATCCTCCTCAGCATAATACTCCGTGTAGGGGTCCAGCGAGCGCAGCATACCCTTGATGGCCGCCTTGATAGTCTGACTGGGATTCAGCGAGTCAACGTAGAACAAGTCGAGATTGCTGTACAGGGTGTTGAAGATGTCGAGACTCTTCCCCACCTCTAGGTTATGATTCGTCTGCGCCTGTGCAGTAGCATTCGAAGGTGAGAAGGCGAAGAGGGTGAAAAACAAAAAGAAGCAGCTGACGGTGCTTAGTCGTCGCACTCCGGTCTGAGACGTACTGTTCATATCTGTCGTTATAGTATTGTTCAATTATTATTTTGCCTACAAAATTACATGATTATTGGTAGAAAATACTCTTTTTGCCCGATTATTTTTAATAAAACAATCTTTTTTTGAAAATTTTCTTCAAAAAGTTTGCGTAATTCAGAAAAACACATTACCTTTGCACCCGCAATCGAAAGAAAGCCTGCTTCAGTAGCTCAGTTGGTTAGAGCACCTGACTGTTAATCAGGGGGTCGTTGGTTCAAGCCCATCCTGAAGCGCCACTTAAAAGACTGAAAATCAAGGAGTTACGAGCAATCGCAACTCCTTT